>Ga0210059_1001746_pt1 | contig 33219 bp, 21 predicted proteins | sample Ectturendosymbi2_FD_188042 | JGI IMG/M metagenome (GOLD analysis project Ga0210059, IMG submission 188042) | Ecteinascidia turbinata endosymbiont from Florida, USA - Sample 2 (SPAdes) (version 2) | ecosystem: Host-associated > Tunicates > Ascidians > Unclassified | place: Key West, Florida... | reverse complement strand
AGCTTTGTTACTGGCCAGTTTCAACTCGTGGTGGTGCATATATGTGGGAAGGAGCTGCTAGATTATCAACACAGTTGCGCAGGAGGTGCTGGGTCGCAACCGGTCTCTCTCGGTGGATGGGTTGCTCAGATCCACAAGGACCTGGGCGTGGCAGAGAAAGTATAAACCCAGCTAAAATAAAATTGGGGATAGCTTAAATCAAATCAAACTTAACTTGCAGAGATGCACTCAGTATAATGATATGATAAGAAAAAACAATGTTTGCTACAGATTTAAAAAAACAAAAATGCATGTGTGTGCATGTGTGACAAGAAGTGTACAATTGTCATAAGTATGCTATTTTGCTGCAGGTCTGTACATATGCCTGACAATTGCTGATAAAGAAAGCAGAATTTTTTTGCTATAGTGAAATGAATGCAGATTAACACCAGGCTTTTGCTATAGCAAAATAAATGTTGATGTTTTTTTACCTTGTATTGCTTGTGACTTGCTCATTTTAATTCAATTTGACATGTGTGAAAATTGGTGCTATTACGTGATGTTAATCAGTTATTTTTGGGATGCTTTCAATAACAATGCTTAACGCTATTTTAAAATGTTGTGTTCTCATGTGGGTGGTTTAGGGTGCCAATCTATTTATGCATCAGGCTTGCTGTGCATTGATTGTACATATTAATATAACTTTCATTGGTGGTGTAAGATAATGGAAGAAACCCAAAGCTTTGTGAAGTATTTAAAGTGAAGTTTACTAGGGTGGTGGGTAAGAATAGGCCTGTTTTTGATGAATTTCAGTGAAATTGTGTGAACAATAGATGAAATACAGTGCCTTTGAAAAGTAGATCAAATTTTGGGTTCTTGATGAAAAATTGCTCAAATTCAGTTTAGTTATAGTTTAGATTATATATCTTGCTCATTCCTTTGCATATGACTGTGAAAATCTGCACATTTATTGATGAGTATTTTATTTATCTTTGTAAATTTATGAAATTCCCAAACCATAACTCTCTATATAAAGGTTTGTTGTAAGTATCCACAATACCCTGTGAAATTTGTGCTGCCTGAAAAATGGTTAACTAACTTTAAATGCAGTGGCTTATCAAAACACGTTTTTGCAACAGGTTTAACTAGGTTGCTTTGCAAATGCAGAGAATGAAACAAGTTTTTTGATGCTAAGAAATTTAAATCAACTTGATAAAAAATCTCAGTGCTGTTACTGTAGTGATTTAGTTGTTGTGAAATATTATTTTATTTGAAAGATGTTGTTGTTTTGCTAATCTGATTTGCATGATTAGTGTTATCTACAATTTTTTTATTTTTTTGTCTATAATTTCTTTTTTGTGGTTGCAAGTCACATTCCAAAGTTTGAATGTGCCATTTATGTGCGTAGTGGTGTACTACTGCTGAGATGTTGCCAGCTTTGTGTTAGCTTTATTGTAATGCAAGGGGTCATACAGAGTATTACCAAAAAATGCACATACGTCTAGATGTTAAACATGCTCGGCTTTTAACAAAAATCCTTTTTTACAATGGTAGCTTTCAAACAAGTTAATGAATTAATTTGGTTAATGCAAAAATTCTGTCATGAATGACTAAAATCAAGCTGGTATAGAATGTATATTATTTGGTTCAATTATATCTGAGAAATTTAGCACATCATCAAATTTTAGTGGCACATAGATATTAAAATTGCATCATAAGACAAAGTAAAAAAAACAGTTCTGGTCAACTGATTGAAGTTTAACTTTTAACTGAAGTGATGTTAAAATGGAAATTAAGACAAACGTTTTATACATCATAAATCTTAGTTTGTAGATTAATCATCTGCATATTTTTGTCTGTATTTTAGATGTCATGTCAAGAAAATCATTAAATCCTTTGTTTGAAATAGGTTCTTGTGCTATTGGATATGTTATGATTGTGCAATGTATGTTTAGCTTTGTATCCATGATTGTGTTCACCCTGCATTGTACTGAATGTGGTGCTTTGAGTTGTTGGATGCTTTCCCAAATATGCATGAATGAATGAATACAGCTTTTGCATTTAATTATTGGATCCATGCATTATGATTGATAAATGACGTTACAGTTGGGGTGCTGTTAAATTATTTTGTTCCTATCAGTGTTTGTCATGTGCAAACACCTATTCTGTAATGTGCTTTGGCTAACCCTTTTTGTGCTCTTGTGTTGTTTGATTGTGCCTGTGATATGGACCACAAGTCTGAAATAAATGAATTATTATTATTTTTATTGTTATATAGACCAGGGTTTCTCAAACTTTTTGTTCTCCAACCCCATTGTAAAAATGTTTTTCTATGTGACCCATTCATGGATAGCCTAGATGTTAATGATACATGTAAATGTGCCATTACAAATCTCAAGAGGCATTTTTGTCTGTGACTAAATCATACAAATGCACACAATCCGTGAAAGCAACTATACAGTAATAAAACAACCATGTAATGGAAATAGTATGGTGAAAAAAATAACAAAAAACAATTCAGTTCATAGAAGTTATCAAGCACAAGTAATGAGATGGAGCCACTCGATGATTTTTAAACAGATCATCCATTCGTACCTTAATAAAAGACAAGGAGGACGAAGGACATTCTCAACATTTTTCAAAAAGGATCGTTTTTTGGACATGATGATTGTCAATTTTGAGCATGCCTGTTCACACAAACATGTTGTGCGAACAGCTAAGAGTTTACAAATGGCTAGATCAGAAATGACTGGGCATTCGTTTCTAGTTCTTATCCAAAATCACAGACTCTGTTTTGAAAATTCCAGTTGCAAACTTTTGTCGTTTAATATCTCCGCAAACTCAACCTGGGCATGGCAGGTGTGCTCCACACAATAAACCATTACCAGAAATTTCAATTGTGTATATTTTGGGGATCCAACCGTTTCTGAATTTAATAAGAAAGTGCTTCTGAAACTGTGTATGAAACTTTTAACTTCAGTCTAACACTATTCCGTGTGCTCTTAAAGCAGTTAGCTTAACCCTTAGACTAAACATAGAGGTCTAGACGCAAGTGTGCCATCGTGTGGGAATGAATGCAACAACGTCAATATTGGTCAGTGCGTTAAAACAATCAGGACATAACAACGCATAACTTGTTGTGCTTAGTTGATATCATTTGACAGCTCAGACGGACATCCTAATAAATAACTGACAGCATTAAACACGGTATTACCATAAAAATACAGTACACATAGATTCACTGCAGGTCTACTTTTAATTTTTTTGTTAAGTTTGCAAAAACGTTTGTATCTGATTTGTCAAGCCAATTTGTTTCGCTACCCCAAAAACACATTTTGCGATCCAAAAAGGGGCGCGACCTACAGTTCGAGAAGCCCTGATGTAGACAACGCCAGATAATTACATATCAGTTAAACACATAAACCGCTTTATCGAATAGTATTCTGGAACCCTAAACCAAAACAAACAACTCATTAATCTCATGACTTTTAATAGCCTAAGCCAGACATTCACTTAGAAATGTTGTATTCATTTGTATATTTGTACATGTAATTGCATATGTCACTTCAAAGAAGTGTCGAGTGCGCTGTGTAGATGGTGTTGAAAGCAGTCTCTAACCTTCGACACAAAAATAAAGAGGTTGATAGAATTTGTCTGCGGTTTCTGTTTCAAGGGATGAACATGAACCTATTTTACGAAGTAGAAAAGCACATGCTTGGCAGGATGGTTAAAGACTTTAAACAATTGAAATTTTTAAACAAATAGATGGTGTTTAGCATGGATCAATCCGTGTTCAGTGACAACCATGCAAATAGAAATATTAGAAACGATGTTCGTTTTTTTTTTCAGTCCATGCTACTATCAGTCTAGGTCAGGGGTGTCCAACCTTTCGCACCCCTTGCGCCAAATTTTCCAAACGTGAGTAGAGATGCGCCATACCGTCGGATATTTCTTGTAGCAATGTTATTTCAAATCATCAGTTATTTACCAGGTAATAATCAAACACAAATTAAATGTCTGGTAAACTAGCAAATATACTTCAAATTTACTTACTTTTTAACTCATTGATCGCCGGTCCACGGTATATTCGTGACTGCTGTCTGATGCTAGAACGCGGTATGGTTTTCGCGCTGGCGCTTGAGTGGGCAAGGCGTTGTTTTAAAAATGCTCTGGATGGAAAGCTTTGCACGATAGAAATACAAATTCTTCACAAAAACGTTAGTCATATTGTGTAGTTTATGAAAATCGAAATAAAAAATTTTTTCCACTTGTTTTGGAGAGAAAAAACACCCGAAAACAAGGGTGGATTGCCTGTTTTTTTATTTGAAAGTTTATTGCGCTTATTCCAACAATGGGAAAAATGTAAAAATCACAGAAACGGTTGCTATAGCTGTTACAAAGCATCCTGCCAAGTTTGGAATTAAACAATTGTAGAGAAGAAAAGTTATGACAGTTTTTATATCACCTGGTCCTAGACAGCATTTCTGCTTTTCGACTCCGTCCGAAAACGCACATTCGTTCAGCTGTGCTTTGCCGATCGCTAAATAACTCAGTTTGGTTTCGATTTGACTGCAACGTACAGCACTATTTCGTTTCGATACGTAAAACCTTCATAGATATTTTCGTTGCAATAACTGAACTCCAAAAAAAAAAATTATTACACACATTGTACCGCAAAAAAACACGCAAAATTTTATTTTCGCATGAAAAAGCCATACAAAATTTTCTTTGCACAAAAAAAACAACGCAAAATTTTTATTTGCACGTGGCCTGAGCATTCGACAATTGCCAGCTCTTGGATGTTGAAATGCAACGCTTCTGCTGTTGTTGTTGTTGCAGAAAAGATGTGAATATCACAGAACATGTTGTGATTACGTTCTAGCAACCGCATGTCAAGATTGTAGTGCATGAAACGAGAGGAAATAAACTCCAACATTTTTACCAGCTGGTCCTAAATATGTTTTGAGATTTGTGAAAAAGTTATGCACGCACGTTCAGGTGCTTGTCGTTGTTGCGATGGGAAAGAACGAGCAGCAAGGGTGCAATGTGAGCTATTGTTGGCAGGATCTTTTATTGTCCTCTGTTGAACTCTAAATCTCCATTGAACAGCCGAACAGGCGGCTCCAGCAGCTACTTGCTGTTAAAAATAAAACAATTTTGCAGCAGCTAAAACCGTCAACTCACTACATGATGTTCCAACTCACACTAATTTTTTATCCACATCACACTGGCATGCGTTCAGAAAAGCTTTACACTAACGGTTCATTTGAAATCTGCCAAGAACGGATGTTTGTGAAGCAGCATTGAAAAAACGGCTGAAGCATTTACTTGCTGCCGAAAAAAATATTTATACTCAAGCAAATATAGGTCAAATCTCTACATGATATGTTCTAACTCAGTAAAAAAGTTTTTGAGTAATTATTTATGCACTCTGCAGTAGCATGCGTTCACAAATGCTTTACACTAACCGGCGGTTTGAAATCTGACAAGTGCGAATGTTTGTGAAGCAGCGCCGAACACACGGCTGAAGCAGCTACTTGCCGGGGAAAAATATATTTATCCTAAGGCAAAAATCATCAAATCTCTACATCATTATGTTCTAAGTCAGTGAAAAAGTTTCTGAGTATGTATTTATGCACACTGCAGTAGCATGCGTTCACAAATGCTTTACCCTAACTGGCGGTTTGAAATCTGACAAGTGCGAATGTTTGTGAAGCAGCGCCGAACACACGGCTGAAGCAGCTACTTGCCGGGGAAAAATATATTTATCCTAGAGCAAAAATAGTCAAATATCCACATCATTGTGTTCTAAGTCAGTGAAAAAGTTTCTGAGTATGTATTTATGCGCACTGCAGTAGCATCCGTTCACAAATGCTTTACACTAACCGGCGGTTTGAAATCTGACAAGTGCGAATGTTTGTGAAGCAGCGCCGAACACACGGCTGAAGCAGCTACTTGCCGGGGAAAAATATATTTATCCTAAAGCAAAAATCATCGAATCTCTACATCATTATGTTCTAAGTCAGTGAAAACGTTTCTGAGTATGTATTTATGCACACTGCAGTAGCATGCGTTCACAAATGCTTTACACTAACCGGCGGTTTGAAATCTGACAAGTGCGAATGTTTGTGAAGCAGCGCCGTGCTAAAATTTTGCAGGTATTTCTCTCTAATCTTCGTTCTTGGAGACGAGCAACTACTGGAGTTTGTGAATTTGACTCCGGTTTTACCGATGCAAACGCAGAATAGTGAAAGAGTTTGTTCGAAAACTATACTGTCCGCCAGGTGGAAACGAACGTAACATTGTAACGAATGACGCTCGACATTATATTTCAAATGACCTTCGACGCCTTCATGTTGTCGGATATTTATAATTCATAACGAAGGCTACTGAACTTTTGAGAATTTTTCTCAGGTGAAATATCTTGGTTTAGTGGTCTCAAAATGGGTGATAATGATAACTCTGATTCTGAAATTCCGTTTCAAGACGACATGCATGTGGTGATAGTTGGTGGTGGTTACGGAGGAGCGTTGCTTGCTGTTCTTCTGAAGAAGAAAAACTTTTGCAAAGTAACCTTGGTTGACCCGAAAGATAGCATGATCCACTGCGTGGCATCCTTGCGTTCATGTGTGGAGAAAGGTACCTCAGAAGTAGTTATGCTGATTTCATGAACTACTGAGTCCAGCTCAGACATTGCGTTGAAATCGAAATTGATTGCATATGTTAATTTCACACAATTGTTAATGATTTCTTATCGCAACGTACCAATCATATTTTCAACATAAAGTGGAGTATTGTGAGGAAGATTAAGTGAAACCTTGACGTTTTGATCTGAATATGCAATTAAAAAGTATTCGAAGAAGGTAAGAAAAAATATTACAGAACTTTGATTATTCGAATGAGTCAGCTCATCACCCAGGATAACCCTGCAATGTAGCTCTTTTTTAATATGTATGAATTGCCTACGTAGTCTAAAGTTAAATTTAGAGATTATTTTGCCCTGCAATACTACTAAAGCTTAATATTTTAAATTTTTTTCTACAATATCAGATTTTGCAAAAAACGTGTTTGTGCCGTACGCTGAGATGCTCGGAGATGCTTTCTGCAAAGGTCTGGTTGTGGACGTGAACAAAGAAGACAAGCAACTTATTCTGGACGATGAAAAGAAGGTGAGGTGTCACGAAAGGTTCGTGAATTTCGCACCATCGCGTTTGTATGAATCAGAAGAGGCACCGTTTTATGAAAAGAATTGAAGCAAATAGCATTTCAACATGAACCAGAAAACAACGACCCCAAAAAGCCTATACACAGACTCTGACATACAATCCGTACTCATTGTGTTTGCACAGCATTGCGCCTGCGGCATTGTTAAGGTTCCAAAGAGACCAAAAAGTTCAAGCTCGTCTTTCCGAGAACTTACGCTGCTTAATGTTGTGTGGAAAGAACATCCACATGCAGTCCACGATGTTGACACCCAATGAGTCAGGATAACCAGTCGTCTAATTAATTACATCTTTCCCAAGTTGTGTGGCAAACATTGGCCAAACTTACTTCCAGTACTGTAAGAATATCTTGATGTTCAAAATAAAGTTTTCTTCGTTACGACTCACGGTCAATATTTCATGCGTCACGTCAAACGTGAAAAGTTGCTGGCGAATAAAATGTCATGCGTATAGATACAAGTCAAACTTTTTGTTTTTCAGGTAAGTTACACGCATTTGGTCATTGCTACCGGATCGTGGTCGCCTTTTCCAGCCTCACCAACAGCAGTAAACCCTAAGGTGACGAAGGAGGAAGGAATGAAGCTTTACAGTGGTTTCTATGATGAGGTGCGTGGTATATCCAAAATATATTTTGGTTCGCTGGCCAACAAGTTTCTATACTTTTCACGTCCTACTTGAATGACATACAAGAATCACTTCGAATAAATAAGAACGCCTCTCAAGAAGTATCAAATGAATGCAACGGAAAGAAGTTAGATTTGTGCAATCGGACATCTGGCTTTGTAGTTGCATTTGAATCAGGACTGAAGATGCGTAAATTAAGAGAAATGGATTTCCTGGTAAAAACATTTGCGGTTTGATTTGACTGCATCGTCTTTTTGGGAATTATTTTTGGAATGTGGATGTGTGCAAGTTCGAATCATCGCAATGTCATGAAAGCACAGCACGGCAGATTTCGATTCCTCGAAAGTCCACAACAAACCGAGAGCCTTTAATTCTCTGCTTTGTAGTTGTGCTCGTTTTATATTAGAAGGTAATCTCACACTCACTTTTCTTGCGATTTGCCGAAAGTCACTGCTAAAGTGTTTTTGCATGAAGTGTAATTCTGTTGTCAGATTCTGCAACAGAAAGGATTTCAGTTACTTATATTTCTCAAATGATATACGGGACTTATTCGCATACTGTGGGTTCAAAACGAAATCTTGACAGTAACTAAACTTTCAAACAGCCGTCTAGGTTGCAAGCCAGACTGAAGTTTCGAATAATCCACATTTAAACCTGTACCGTGATAGAATTATGAAATGTGAGCAATTTTTCAGTAATAATTTTTATCTTGTAGAAAGAAAAACTTAAATACCTAATACGTTTTTTATATTTAGATTATTTTGGCAGGTTTTGTTCAGTCTGGCGGTTTGTTTATTTATTGTGCTGGGTTAGGTAGGATAAGACGCAAATACTATATTATTTTTAGAATATACGGTTAAATGATCTTGAATTTCGTTAGACAAAGTAATAACGAACTGACGAAATACTTTAAGTACACTATAGCTTCATGCAAAATAATTTGTTTTTTTAGTCAGTCAACCAATCACGCTCTTACCTGTCTCGTGGTTTGCTGTTTTTGCTTATGAAGTTTCTCAATCTTTTTCACTCCACGTAGGATTTTCATTTTGATGCTTTTTGAACTTTATTGTATGAGCAGCTCACGATGGCCGATAATGTGGCAATCGTTGGTGGAGGAGCTGTGGGAGTTGAAATGGCCGGCGAGGTGAAAACTGAATTTCCTGACAAAAAGGTAAGTTGATATAGTGATTGAAGAGTCCGATATGGCAGATGTTTAATTCCATGAGTATACTTGCTGCTTACAGTCTGTGTGTTATGTTTGGAGTTTTGTAAAAAAGTGTGTCATAATCTTTTATGTAATGAAGAATGGGTTCATTCGAATGTTAGTGTAGCAGCCGATTTGACCGTAATTAACCTGTCGCACATACCGACTACCGTAGCTAGTATGTCGAAATATTTTGCTTTCAGTAAACGTGCCTATCGTTTTTGCCTGAAAATGAAATCCTTGCTTCTTGTTTACGTATTAGCCGCTCTGGTAGATGTTCTCAGGTTACAAACGGTAAACTTGATCATTAATTTGTGGCGCCGCTTAACAATCAAAAGCCCAAACGTTACTGGAGATAAGTATGAATGTTGCGTTGTAAAAGAACAAACTGCTTCAATATAATACTTGTGTTTAACTTAGAGTAAATACGCGACAATGAATGAAAATTGGCAAAACTTTTGTTTAACCAAGAAACATCTCAATTCCCGGTTACGAAAATTTTTTTCAGACTTAGTGCATTAGTAGTGATTTTTCAGCAGGTTTTACGTCTCTTTTGTAGCAGGTTGTAGTTACGTTGTGAACAACAGGCTTCGGCATAAAAAAGATATGCAAAACGGAAACTTTTAAAGATTACGCTCACCGCCATCAGCAAAATTTTCTAATTGTGTGATAATGAGAGCAGATTAAAAATCTAATTGTGTGATAATGAGAGCAGATTAAAAATTGTGTGATAATGAGAGCAGGTTTGCTCCAACCTTTTCAAAAATGTCTGAAGAATGCACCACCAAACTGGTGCTCTGCCCCATTTTGATGGGAATATCCAGACTGTGAGATGTACAAAGAGCAAACTGTATCCGGAATAGGCGAAGCTCAGGATAGTCCATATTTTTCATTAGAAAAAAAGCGCTTAGAAAGCATTGGTACCAGTGTATACCACCGATTTTGTCTGCATTCGGCGATGATCCGGGTCAACCAGAATTTACTGCATGACAATCACCTTATGAAATTATAACGTAGCAATGAAGGTGCTGATACATTGCATCAGTTCCCGCCAAACCATTGTATCTGCAGATATAATGTTAGGTCAGTGGAGGGTGAATAATGATATACAGCACAATAGGAATATGATGCCATGTAACACTAAACGTCTAATTTACAGTTTTTTTTTTCGGACTCCAAGAAAACGCTTGGCATGCCCTAGTATAAAGTCACTGATCTAAACTTCTTGCAAGGTGTTTGAATTTATCGATCAAGTGGGTGCGTAATATAAAATCACGTTTCTAAGGGATGCATAGCATAAATGCTTAGTCTGGAACCTTAAGTTTAAAGTGTCAATCTCACCTAAAAGCGGTTTTCGCAGCTTAATAGTTTATTTTGAAAAGTCGATCTTGTTTATTGTAAAGCTTAGACGTACAAAAAATTCCTTTCTTACGTCTTGTGGAAAACAGGAGATGATGCTGGATTGAAATGAAGTGTAGTAATGATTACAACTTCAACGAATTTCCTGAACCTCCGTCAATCGTGACACGTTTCAGTTTTAAAATGTTGATGATGCATCACTGTGGTTTTAGTTTTTTTTTTAATAGAAAATTGATGTTTATAAAAGTGTTTTACTGCAGGTTATTCTCATCATGTCAGGAAAAGTGCTCATCAGCGAACGTCTGCACACAACAACGCGTGATGAACTTCTCAGCGGTTTGGAGAAAATTGGTGTACAGGTAGAGATGGGTACGTTTATTGTCTGTATGAGCTTATCAAACCATCGCATTTTTTCAGATTCGTTGTTGATTTAACATTATTTCAGATGCTTTTCATGCATTTTGTATTTTTTTTTAGGAGAACGCGTCTCTAATATGCAAAAATTAACTACGAACCAGCTGTGCAAAAACCAAACCATTGAGACGGAAGGCCAAAAAAAATTTTCTGCCGACTTCGTCATTCCTTGCACTGGACCGGTATTCAAAACTGATTTCCGCCGGAAAAGTTTATGTAGGTGATGCGTATTTTGTAGTAATTTGAGATTGTTGAGTTTTTATAGAAAAGGTTTAAAATTTGTGTCTGCGACACAATGGTGGGTTGATGAAGGTATGTTCGTGATAGAGAAATAAATCCGTACCATTCAAGAAAACATTTTGGCACAAAACAAAGCAATATGGAAAAGCAATTAAAAATACGCTCCAAGTAAAAACTAGTTCAGTATGTTTATTAAGAAGTATTGATCGCAGGAACTGCTCATTCTACTGAGCTCGAACAGTTTTTGTTACGTGTCAACTGTCAAGACGAGATTGATGTTTTGGCAATGTTTCAAGGAATATAACTTTTTGTTGCCTAAATTGAATTAAAAATTCTTTCAATGGCTGTGAAAGGTTTTTGACGAGGTAACTGCTTCGAAAGTTTAGTTCCGAATCACTGCTGGAAAGAAACATTTTTCACAAGAAACGTTCATGTCCTACCCAAATGCAAATGGCAGTGTCTGAACAGATCCTGGTTGAAGGGCTGTTACGTAAGACAAGATCACAATATTTCTCCGAGCAGATATTTATTGTGTGAGAGTAAAACTGCAAAAGCAATCCAACCACAGCATAACAGGTATTGCGACTAGCTGTCTGCATGAACCCATTCAGCTGTGCTTTACGAAGGGAGATGTTAGATTTTTGGCTCTTGGATAACTGTCAGCCTTCAACAGAAATACAGATGAACTCGTAAGCGTCTGTTTTTTAATATTATTTTTCAAATGCAAACACTGGTTTGTGGTCTTGGCAAGGATCGAAAATCGTCTTAAGAAAAATACGCACAAGAGATTATGCATGTTTTAGGCTGAAATGTGAAACAGGGTTAGTTTATTGTTGTATGGTTTTTAATCGTCAAAAAATAAGCGACAACCTGATATAACGCAATGTAGCGAATTCTGGGTCGTAAACATTCACAGGAAAGTTTTTTCTTGCCTTTTTTCTGATCCGTTCAAACTATGCTATAACAAAAAAGAACTAACCGTACACGTTACACGTCCTGGCGGCCAAATGATGCTGTTACAAGCAAAATTTAAAAGTGGACAATTGCTGGAGACATAGTTTGTTATGGCTGTCAATCTGAGCTACTTGTTGCCGCTTGAAAACAAGCGCATCGGTTGTCACAGAAGCAAACGATGAAAAAATGCAAGAATGTATTAACACGTCAGCAGGTGTGCAGTGAAGCGGTAAGTGCTGTCATAAAAAACTCTAAGGTTATTTGCTCATTTTTATGGTGCTGCGTGGACAGGTCGTAGCAGTTGCCCTGCGGAAGTTTTTACCGTTACCACAAGTACATATCTGTCGGGAAATACACCGCTGAAGCGCCCCAGCAACCAGTGATTTCTAGTCTGACTATCGTTCGTTGACCAGAAAGTTCGTCATAAAAGTACACTTCCGGACGCGGTAAATTGTAGGCAAGTACTCACGTCGCCATCGTCTCCAGAATCGATCTGTTGCGCACTGTGTCTGCGCTCACTTACGACAGCTGTAGTAGCCTGCCTTACAAAACACTCCCCAGGGGCAACAGTTCACAACCCTTCTGTGAAAGCAAATCGCTCGGGGTTAAAATTGCTTGTTGCTTGATGAGTCGAACTTTACTGGTGTCAGCGGCCGGGAGTTGAAAATTGCTTCAGCTTTTACTATTAAAGCGAGGAGGTCCTCATCGGATATTTTTGCTCAGAGAGCAATGCTGTTACAACCCGTCTTATTAATCTTTGCCTTGCAACACTCATGTGGCTTGGAGGTTTTTGCATTGAAATGCCACACGATGTCACGTTGATTGAGTTTGTCGATGTTCTGTAGTGCTGCTCAAAGCCTTGTAATTCGTCCTTATGAGCACGTTCAGCACCCGTGAAATTCGCACCACTACCATCTCATGCCTGCTTGACATTACCTCTGCGACCAAAGAATGGCGTTAAAGAACGAGGCAGTCGACAACGAACACGCGATCTCTGTATGCACCGCTCTGGTAGTCATGCATGCAAGAATGCAACCAAATCTATTGACCGACCATACTCAGGCCCCCTACTCCGCAAAAAAATGAGCCCAAGTGGTCGATGCCAACGAGAGAGAGGACGGTTTATCTGCCTACAGTCGCGCTGAAGCAATGAAGTCATGAATTGTTCGTGCTGCGTTGCGCTTTCTGCAAAACACACACTTGCCCATTACACTGCAGCAAGCTCCCGCTTAAACACGCAAATTGAATCTGAGCAGTTTGCGCAAACATAGCTGGTAGGTGCGCACTTGGCAAACAAAGCTGGTAGCAGCCACTTAACAAGTTTGTGCCTTCACCTGCATCTATAAAGTAACGCATGCAAGTATGCACGCCACGAAGATTTTGCGCTATGAGGTCTTATGACGAATAAGTTCCAAGCTAAGGTATATGATAAGACGATGAGAAGACTAGCCATAGCAAACCTTTAGTACCAATCAGTGAACAGTTACAGTATAAACCAGTGATATTCAACGTGGGCGAAATCGCCCCACAGGGCGCGATTTAATGCGTTAAGGGGGCGATTTTGTGATTTAGCAGATTTGGGGGGCGATTTCAGTTTCCAGGGGGAGATTTCTGCTGTTTACAATGTACTAAAATTCTGAATTGATTCTAAAAAGACGGACTTTATTTGCCACTTTGCAAACCAATTCATTTGATGCACTTTCGACTCCATGTTTCGTTAAAAAGGTTATAAACACAAGATATAGGACTGATGATGTAACAATCAAACTAGCATTGTCCTGTCGTAGCGCATCACTGCACCAACTATCCAAGGCCACGGAGAGTGTTACTAGTTGGGAGCCAAGCACTGCGGAATTTTAAAGTCCTCAGACATGTCAACACGCGCAGAATTTTGGACTTTTGTCGTATACAGTAGTATGGATTAGTTTGTTTTATGATACTTATGTTGGTGAAATTCATATACATACAGTAGGATGCATTGATTCGTTTTATTATATTTATGTTGGTTGAACGTGACCAACACTGATATAGCTATCGGAAAATACCCAACTGACCGAACTCCATTTCTTAACGACGAAACATGTCAGCTTCTTTAAAGATACTAAAAATGGTCCAACAGTCATAACATTGCTGCCACGAAATCATCACATCGACTTTCGCTGCGATTAAGAATATTAATAAAAAGATGTGATTAAGTTTAACCTAATTATTTCTCCCCGTCAACTGGCACAAATCCCCCCAAACTGTATTTGTTATTTATTAGCAAAATTGCCTTGAAACAAGACTTCATATAGTCTTCGGTAGAGCATTGCCAAAACATTGTTTCGTATGCAAAGCATTGATAGTCCGTTATCATGTGTTTTATAAACTTTGATTCGTGACTTGAGTAAAACAGTAGAAGCAAGTGTCTTCTATTAAAAAATACGTGAAAAATGACTGTTATGGTACGATTTACGTAGTAATTAATGGCTAGCAAAATTAATTACAGTTAGCCGTAATTGTAAAACGTGCTCATCATGCTTTTCAGTCAGTCGAGTGTTTTACTGTGCTTGTAGATATTGCTGTACTGTGTTCATCTGACTAATGACACAGTAGTAGGCTAGGAAAAGGATAACTTATACTCAGGGGTGTAATGGGGCGGGAGCGCGTGAGAATGGCGTTCTCACATGTTTTTCACGTTTTGCTTTAAAATGAGTCTTAAACTCCTTCAAAATGGCTATACTTGATGCGTTCCCACACCTTTTTTGTTAGCACTACATCCCTGCTTATACTAGCAAGTAAGTCCAACCACGTCCATCTTGGCTGAACTAAAAATTCCAAAAAATCGTTTCCGCTACCTGTAGTTTGATGTTTGCTAAAAAGTCTTTCTGTTGTGGAAATAACGATAAAAGTTGGATTGCGCAGCCGCAGAACGTGACTGGGTGAAGTGTTTTGCCAGTTAATCAACATAAGCCAATGCGATTCCACATCCAGGAACTTTTCATCGACCACCAAAGCGATGATGAAGCCTGTGTCATATTGTACTGTTGCGATCGGAAATCCCGAGCGGCATATGCGCAAAGCTTCGCACTGTGGCAGCAAGCAACAACAGAGTTCACATGCCATGATCATTCTCCGCGTACGCTGGTCGTTACGTTCAATGGTTCACAAGTTAATATCGGCAGAGCTTCCACGCCACGATCACTCTATTATTGCTTGTTCGCGCCACATATATCTATGGTGTTGTTCTTCACGCACATCTCGTTCGTGGTGAATCACACAATCAACGCAACACCACCGGAGAGGTTGCAACAGTGTTATCACGGATGGTCAGACGTTTCGATCAAGTGCAGTGAGTGTTTTCCTGGAAGTTTTGGGGAAAGTTAAGCTGATATTACTACTGACGTTTCCCACGAAATATGTTGCTGATCAAGTTTCAACCAAGTACTGCACATGCGTAATAGATACCGCAATCGTCTTGACATGAACAAGACCGGTTGAAACGCCATACGACTTACGCTGACCAATTTGCAACCTGCTTTGAAAAACCTGCAGATACAAGCCAGGGGCAAGGTTCGCAGTAGTTAGAACCCGGTCTGTGGAGCCGAAACTCCAATTTCGAGCTCCGGCTCCAGGCATCCAAAATTTTTCACTCTGCTCCTGAACGATTTGTTCTATTTCGAACTATAAACCATTGCATTATTTGTACAATTGGCTTGCTACACAAAATATGTCTGTTGAATCAGAACTCAAATTTCAGGCTCCGGCTCCACCATTCAAACATTTTTGGCTTCAGATCCACAGCTCTGGTTGGAGCCAACTGGTTTTGAAAATGAATAACATTGTTTTTACAAATGCAATTCCATTCGTTTTCTTTCTTCGTTTTTTGTGCTAACTACACTGCCCCTTCATTTCATTAGCATTTAAATATTTTCAAGTTATTACAATATTTTTGCCAACACTAAAATCATAAGTGGGGGGCGATTTTGAAGCAAAGTTCCTGTAGGGGGCGATTGAACAAAAAAGATTGAAGACCACTGGTATAGACCAAAACATGTTTCTGAATATACCAAACGTACTAGCAAAATACCAAAGCTCCTTTCCTACCGTAAAAAAATAAACACAAACATTATAATCTTCCTTATGCTTACCTCATGTGTGTCTTCGCTCACAGAACTTCCGTAGCTCTCTGTGGCTATAATAAAAAGTGGTTACTACTGCGAAATATACCAAATTTTTCATGGACACTAAATCTATTTTTACCAAGGTTTTTCAAAACATGTTGAATTCCTGATTTTTGGGATTTAAATACGCCAGTGGGCAACACAGTAATAGTACCAGTCGAGAACAGTGTAATTTGTTAGAGCCTATGAACAATATATAACACATGCTGGATATGGAACATCAGTTGCTGTGCACAGATGAGCAAACTTAAAGCAGATGCTCATGATGATGATGATATAGCTGTTTTTAGAACAGGCACCAGGTCACCCGCAAGGACCACGTGGGTGGCCCGCTGCTCACCATAGCGCCATTTCTTTTGATACCAGTGCCTTCACGTTGATCAAAGTAAAGTATTTATTAATAATAGTGCAAATTGATAAATTTTATTTCAGTACTGTGTCAAACTGGGTGCCCTCCGCAGCAGTAACCGGTATCTAAGAAGTAGCTCTCAGTTTTAAAAAGGTTGGTGACCCCTGCTTTAGGCGAAAACTAAGGTATTAGGAGCTAATCACAAAAGAACGCAAAATATGCCTAGCCCTAGAAGACCTTGCACGTGTTCAAACTGTGAACTATACTCAGGGACGTAAGGACGGGGGGCAAGGGGGGTGTTATTCCCCGGGCGCCGAATCACTATAGGGTCGCCGAAAAGTCCCAACAATGTCACAAATACATTCTTCAGTACAGTACATTTGCTTCCAAAAGACCTCAGGTTCGATCATGGGGGCGCCTAACTTGCTTCTTGCCCCGGGCGCCATTTAACCTCGTTACGCCCCTGACTATACTTCCAAACTTTTCGGATGACTAGTTGATGTGTTTGTTGATCAAAACTAAGAACTTGCTGGTGAACTTGAATCCAGAGATTGTATCTTAACCGGGAGTTTAGCTCGTTGGGAGGATGCCAGGATGCTTGACCTCGATTGCAGCTATATTAATAGGTGCTTTAAAAGTCTTCTACAGACGCATAGCACTCCGTCAAAAAAACAGAAAAAACTTCGTGTCGAAAGCAGCCTGCTTAGTGAAATTCCGTTGTCTTCCACTATCATCTGGCTTTAGCCAACTGAGCACAAATTCTTTAAAACATGTTTGTGTGCATTTTATTGAATCTCGCTCAGAAAAACTGCAATTCGTCGACACATAATTACTTCGCGGCATTACGTGGAGTCGTTTTATTTTATGCAAAAGAAATATTTTACAATGCAATAACCAAGTCCTTGCTTTCTCTGGGTTCTCTTTCGCAAGAAAGGGAAATTGATGATCGTCTAACGACTGGCTCGAGTTTTTCAGCTGCTTTCCATTCACCCTCTTGTGGCTTCGTCAGCCGGGTTTGCTTCCAAGTTCACGAAACGCCATTGCGATGGTTCAGAGCAGGGGTCTCCAAACTTTTTCATCTGAGGGCCACACGAGCTATTACACAACATTCCGAGGGTCGGACATCTTACGTAATGTGATTGTTTCGGGATATATTACATTCGACCATAACAACAAGCTTTTGTAAGTATATTAGTATTTCATTATTGGCACAATGTCTTCGCGGGCCGGATGAAATGGCTTCGCGGGTCGCATTTAGCCCGCCGGCCGTAGGGGTTTGGAGACCCCTGGTTTAGAACAGAGGTTATCAACCTGGGATACATGTACCCCTAAGGGTACATTTGCCTATCTGAAGGGGTCCATTTAAGGTTAGCAGTAGAAGGGAAATATATATTTATATATTATTTATTTCCATAAATCAGTGCATATTATTTTCAAAAATTATTATATGCTTATTGTTAAATATATTTATGATTAATCATGATGAAATATTTCGTCATAAGAAATTTTAGGGGTACATGCTCATCTGCCGAAATGCTGAAGCGGTACATGGTCAGGGGAAGGTTGGGAACCCCTGGTTTAGAGGAATTTTCGATATGAGCGCTTAACAACGAAATCTGTGAAGTGTTTGTGTCTATTTTGCATACTTTTTGAAGAACAGCAGTTGAATCGCTGCAAAACAGATTCGGACAAATCAGTTGGTAACCAGTCGATTCAAGTTGAGCTGCTAGGGCCGCTACAGTTGGTTCCACTCAAGGAATTGTACAAGTTTTCAGTGGAACTATGGGTGCCTTGTCGATGAGAAACGCGCAAAAGGCCTGTCCAGCATTGTTTTCCGTGCGCAAGAAAGTGCGTTATTGCTGCATACGCTCGTGGTGAGAGCTAACAGAAATGGAGCAGATATCGAACCACTGTGAAATGCTACGATGGTTTCACGCATCTGGGAACACGTACTTTGTGGATCTGAAGTTAATTTATCCTATTTGATATCTCCATTTGGCCACCATACTAGCCGCAGAGCGTCGCAGTCACATTTTGGCACTCGCACTTGAAACATCTCCCTAACGTCTGTAGCCACAACGATAGGATACATCCTGCACCTCAGTAGGACGCTGACCTGAGAGGTCGGGACAATGCACCACATCGATATGCTTTGGTGCACGTCAGTGAGACAAACCTTGCTATTTCGCGGCGCAGTCAAACACGACTGATAGCTTATCCGGTTTGCGTGGGTTTACCACGGCGTGGTGTGCTAAGTCCGGCGTTATACAGTATTTTCAGATACTTCATCGGCGGGAACTTGCTGGCAATAGCCTTTCTGAATGCAACTATGAACAGCTTTGACAGAGGATTTTCACGTCGTGACTGCCTCTTCAGAAAGGCAAACGACTTAGAGCCAATTTGCGATTGTGGCAAACTCTGGCCGCCACAGCAGGGGAAATTCATATTGTCTTTCGCGCGCCATCTCGAAGATTAATATTGCTGAAATCCGCCTTCCAGGTGCTTTCCAACTGCTGTTGCAGCTTATCAGTTTCCACAACGTTCACCTGCGGAAAATTCAGTGGGTTCCCGAAAGTCGAACTATCCGAGGGGAAGCTTCGTTTTTCGCTTTGGGGGCGTTTGCGATGCAAAATACCGACACGATTGTTCTCGACAAGAAGTGTAACTTCTTCGTTGACGCTGGGAAGATACATGTTTCGCTAATGAGCATACCGATATAATTGATCATGGCTCACAGAAACCGCTCGTATAGGTATATATTTTTTTTAACAACGACCTAAACTTCTGTCAGTTCTATTAACTTAGAACCGTTAACGTAACAACCTACCTGGAAGGTTTTCTCGTACCCGCGCGGCTAATGGTGTGCAAACTGAAGTGAGATTTTTTTGTCCCCCTACTTCTACAGTTAAACTCTAGCAGTAACCACCGAACCGAAGTCAAAAAATGCGTTAACCACAACTTGCCGTCGCTGTTGAACGGTAATCGGTCCGATACACTTCGGTAACTGCATGTTCCGTAACGTCGCGATCAGCCATCCTGTGAGAATCATTTGAACCATGCGCGTTTATTTGAATTGATTGGCTGTCATTCGCGCTTTGCTGGTGGTTGAAGCAGGGAATGGTGTGTTTTATTCAGGGAATGGTGTGTTCACGTAACCACGCGTTAAACAAGTCACTTACGAAAGCTTCTTTTTGTCTTTCCAAAACGAAGAACGAAAAGTTCTACAATTGTTCAGAGTGTGCGGCCTCGGAGCAGTATCACACTTACTCGTTTGCGCGTCTACTGATTCAGTTTTTATCTGCTTTAAAATGACCGCCATTCGAGAAATTGAAACTGTCGCGTTGATCTTTCATTATTTTGTTGCGTGGCGGGCAGGATTGAGGAGTTTTCTGCTCTGGTTTTCAATACTCCCAGGAGTCGGAGGTAGAGTAGAATGTCCGACTCCAACTCCGACCTTTCCAAAATTTCCGACTCCCGACTCCGGTCTTTTCAAATATTCCTAGTCCGACTCCTTAACATAAAGCAGGGCTTCTCAAACTGGGGTACATCACATGTATCCTTGGGGATACATTTGCCTATCTCAAGGGGTACATTTAAGGTTAGCTATAGAGGGGAAAAATATGTTTGTATATTATTCATTTCGAATTATTATTCATATATGATTCAGTGAGTATTATTTTCAAAATTTATTATATATTATTGGTAAATATATTTTTATTTTCCTCAGCCTTTTCATCATAAGAAATTCTAGGGGTGCATGCTCATCTATTGAAATGCTGAAGGGGTAAATGGCCAGAGAAAGTTTGGGAACTGCTGACATAAAGTGAATGAAATTTGACTGTCAAGAATTTTGTAGCATCTAACAGTCAATGGAAATCGTGGTACAAAGCAAGAATTCTCTCTTTCAACAAAAGTTTAATAAGAAGTTGTACCATTTCAACAGGAATTCCCAACTTAGGAGTGTGAAGCAAAAAATGATCCATTTGGACTTCCGGATTCGGACAAAAAATCCGACTCCACCCAAAAACCTCCGACTCCACAACGCTGGTGGAGAGTTTGCAACGTTTTCTTTAGTTTTGTCAAACTCGATCAAGTCTTCGAAACGTTGAGTGCGGTGGGTTTTCTTCGTGATTTGGGCGACACGGCGCTTCTACCGTTCCAGCACCTTTGGTGAGAAGCGCTCGGAAATCTTCACTGAAGTTAGGTGAGCTGTCCATCTCGGCACACTCGCAAATTTTGGAAAGTGTTGGCCAGCAATCCGTTAATCGCAACGCAAACTGACGAAGACCGTCAGGGTCATTATAGCGAACTTGCGACCACTCGCTTGCTTTCTTCACGCAGACTTGAGAGACCGTTGGTAGTTCTCATCCAGAAGTCACCACAGTCTCCCCTATACTCAGAGCGTTTTCTTGTTCAGCTTCACTCAGCCGTTGGGTTTCTCCTTGGCAATGTGCCACTGTTGCTGTCCTTGCCGACCAGTTCCTCGAAATTTAGCACCAACTTCCAGTACTCCGTCGAAGAAGGTTGCCTCTGATGGAGGCCTAGTTAAGTGTCTTACCAAGGTAGTGTTGCGATCTCAAATCCCGAGCGGCATGTGCGCAAAGCTTTGTACTGTGGCAGCAAGCAACAATAGAGATCACTCGACGAGATCACTCTATTATTGCTTGTTCGCGCCAAATATACATAGTGTTTTTCTTCACGCACATCCCGTTTGTGGCGAATCGCACATTTAACGCAACGTCACCGGAGTGGTTGCAATAGTAGGAAGGTCCACTGCAGAGTTGCTTTCTGCAGTAGCATTTGCTTCACTCTTAGCAGTTTCCGTGCGATGAGGTTCGGAGCTATGCAAAGCAAGGTAAGAGGTGGTTTGTTTCCGAACACGGGATCGATGCGTATGTTTGTAGGTTTCGGGAAGATCAACTGCACTCACCCACACACTCTCCTCACACCCTTATTGCATCCAACGTTTTCTTCTTCCTCGCGTAAGAATCTTCCTCAGCGGGGAGCGGTTTGCTCTTCAGCTTCGTTTACAGCTTGGGAGAAATGTTTTAACAAACCGTTTTACCAAGATTAGGCGTACCCGTAGATATTTCCTGCTTGTACAAAGCACCACTAGTCTGTCTCAGCAATATACTTACCCTCGGAAAAGTGGTCGTAAATGCTTGGTTTCAGCTGTGCTTCTTCGTGCCGATGCATCAAGCGAAGCAATTCAAGCTCACATTTCACTCTTCTGAACGACGTTTCTCGAACGGCAGTGTTTCTCAACCGCCAGCTGGCGCTGTTTCATTTCCGATTCTTTGGTTTCTCGCCTACGTCTCTCAAGCTCTTCTTAATGTAAGCGGTGGAATGCTCTTCGATTCCCTTAACTTCTTGCAAGTCGGCTTCATGGCGAAATTATTTCGGCTTGAAGCCTTTCTTCGAGTTATTTTTAAACGAAAATCGGGGACCACAGCTACGAACTGCAGCAGCTTTGCTTGGGAAGGTTAGGCTGTAAGAACATCCAGTGCATCTACGCTGTATACAGTAAATGCTTAAATGTACGCCAGCATTTTGCCCCCGTAACTTGACAAAACATGACAGAAACTTAGTTATTGACAAACGTAGGTAAACTGCGTCGCCATTACTGTTGTAGCATTGCCTACAATGGGACCTTCATTTTGACCGTTTACTACGTGTAAAATTTTTTTGAAACTTTGCATTTCTTACGCTTGGAGTTTTTCAATCATTACACCGAGAACCGGAATATCATCTTGCGATGTTGCACCTGTTTGACACAAGACGACATAGACAGAGTTTTTCGCATTTCGCTGCCGGTGTTCCTAACTTACAGTTTCACGGCAGTGAATTGAAACTGTGTTGTGCGTTTTATTTCAGCTGAATCCATGACAGACAGCGGAGCTTTGAAAGTCGACGAGTTCTTGCAAGTGGAAGGTCAGGAGAATGTATTCGCGATTGGGGATGTAACCGACATTGATGAACTAAAAATGGCGTATATGGCACAGCAGCATGCTAGAACCCTGGTTAATAACTTGGTGGCTGAAGTGACAGGCACTCCCAAAACACCGTATACACCTGGTAAGTTCTGGTTTGCGATTGCACTATTTGCTTATTCCCACATTTTTGGAAAGTAAATTTTGCGTATTTGCGTAGTGAGTAGACGCGTGGTGAACTTTTGATTGAAAATAAAGCGAAATGAGGTATAAACAGGATATCGAACATTTACACATAACAAAATGGCTATAATAAGAAATGAACAAGAAAGTTCTCTCTTGCATAAGGACTAAAAAGAGAGTTTAAAAAAAGCTTGGATATCGAAAATTTTTGTGCAACAATGTGATTAGAGCAAGGCGGGTGGAAGATTTGGGGCCTGCCAACTGTTCGTCTGATTTGGGCTTGAAGGAATCATCTCTATCTTGCAGCTGTGAATGGGCATATGTTGGCTTTAGTAACATGCTTTAATCTGATCGCTAACCCTGAAATTTGCGTGCGGACATAAACTAAGTTTGACAACTGGGTATTATCCATAATAAAATATTTGAATCAGTGCAACAGGTCTGAAATTTTTAGAGGTTTTTGCGCTGGTTTTTAATACTCTCATTGTGGCCACAGTGGTCTGAGTTTTAATAATGGGCTATCGGTTGTTTTTTACAACCTTTGAGTTTCCAACAAGCTTAATGCTTGGGTCTTGAGTCTCAACAAGTGCAAGCTGTTGAAATTTCACGCAATCTAAAGATAGTTGCGTGCTTCACAATGAAATGGTACGAAATTCGATAAACAACTATCACGAGGGTTTTTTCCTTAAATTTAAATTTACGTCTGCTAAGATCAAAGAATATCAACCCAAGAAATGTTTCATGGATGTCTGTTTGCAAAATGGCAAGATACCACACGTTCAGTAGGACATAAACTTTTCCATAGCTTAGTTGCACAGTGAATAAGAAGAGGTTCTTTGTTCACTGTTCATTTTTTGAATAATTTAAATTTCAATCCATCAATCAGTCAGATACAAACTTTGCCATGCCTTAGTTTAAAAGCACTGCACTACTTGCCTAAAAATCTTTCGTTAGCGAATTGCTCATGGTACGACGAACGGCATATCCAGGCTCTGGCCTGGCACCTATCGTCGATAAATACACAATAAATATACAAATCAGTGATTCTCAACGTGGTCCAGGTCATGGGTCGGCAAACGTTTTCGCACTGCGGACCGGTTTCAGCCTGGAAATATTTTGCGAACCGGCCCTCAATGAAACAATGAATGTTTGGAACATGCAAATTTATTACAACTCGTAAGTCATCATGGCACTGACTCAGTAAGAGATCTGGGCTTGCTTTGCCGCAATAAGATGCTTCGACCTTAAGGATTATGGTAGTAGAACCGTCACCAGAAAGTGTTCAACAGGGGGGCTTGACATTGTAAAAATTGACAAAACGCCACTTATTTACAGTGTTTCATATTTCAATTTGGGGGGATTGGTGCATTGTTTGGGGGGTATTATCCCATCAAAGCTCACCCGTGGCGACGGGACTGTGTGGTTTCAATTGCACCCGCAGTGTGTACCTTATTTCAGTCGTTCCAGTCACGTTTGGACCAATTTGGCCTTGGTTCCGCATGGCCCGATAACAATTTCTTCACGGACCGGCACCGGGCCGCCAACCCCTGGTCCAGGTGGTCCACCTGAAATTTCTGGTGGTCCACACTGACCTATGTGCAATACAGTTTCGACAAGCTGTTCATGATGTATTAGCATAGAAAATTGGTCCATCGGATTTTTTTTTCGAAAAAGATGGTCCATGACCAAAAAAGTTTGAGAACCGCTGAAACAAATAAAAATACGGTTCGCTTATTTGTTGTTTGTTAGCTTATTTGTTATGTATCGACTGAACCAACCATTGATTACTTCACAGGTGCATTGGGGATAGTTGTTCCAATTGGAAGGCACGGCGGTGTGGGAGAGTACCAAGGCGCCGTGTTGCCAAGTGAAAGTGTCAGGGACTTCAAATGCACAGATTTGTGTACCTCTCAGATATGGGGAGACCTTGGCCTCACACCACCACCTTAACACCCAAGACGTCATTACAGGCTACATCGTATGGTTCTGGATTTATTCATGATGTCGCAAATAGCGTCATCGCCTTTCCGTAGAAATCTCTGAAAACAAGCTTTATTTGATTGTCTAGCCATTTCTGTTGTAGTGTATAATCTATGGCAACGTCTCTGTAGTGCTTGTTTAATTGTTTTATGCAAGAATAACACTAGAGCGCGTCTAGGAAAAGGTGTGAATGGAATCCATAGCGCTGGTTTTCCAATAAACTGAACTTTGTCAGCTTAAATTAATTACGTCGCTTAAACGTCGCAATCGCATACTGATATACGTAGTTGTTTTGCTTAGCGTGCAATCACATCTCTGCAGAGGCTCGTGCCTTCAAACTAATGTTTTTTTTAACATCCTCGTTTGTGTGAAACAACTGTTTGCAACATTGCTTTGCGTAACTGCACTTTTCATTTGCAAATTACTTTTTAAATGTAATAAACTCTTGAACGACGCTAATGTGTATGGTGCTACGGATCAGAAAATCAACGCCGTGAAAACTTTTACAGCTAGCTTTTACGTTTTCTGCTTAATCCTGTTGGCGACTTTGCAATCTTTGGGCACCTTCATTACAGTCTTATAGAACGAAAAATTTCATTTTAAGGTTTTCAAACAGACGCGAACAATGTTCCCTCTAACCTGCGCGCCTGCCCGGCCGCGCAGCTGCTAAGATCCCTCTGCGCAATTGCAACAATACTTGCAAACAATACTCAGTTGCAACAAAAATTTTGATTCAGCGCACCCGGTTGTTTTTCCGCGCAGCAATATTCAAAATTGGAGGGAACATTGGACGCGAAGTCCATAGAATACAAACACACACAATTTGCACAATGCAGACAGTCTGCACAACGCAGATTGCCAAAAAAGACACTACAGAACGTTGTATAGCGGCGTTGGAGTTAGAACAACAGGGTTACAGACACTTTCTTAACACTTTGTTCGCTAACTCGTAACACTTGGAACAACACTACATCCAAAGTAGGACACTGAGTCCAACCCTGGTCAAGGGCCAGGTAAAGTACGAAAGTATTGTGGCATGCACACGCCCTCAAACAAACACTGTAACGTCCGAGTACTCAGTCGCAAAGTAAAATGCAGTTGTATGAACAATCCGAGTGCATCAAAGCGCGCAACCATACGTTGTTAGACCAGTGCATGTCAACCGGGTGTATCGTACACCCCAGGGTGTACCAGAATTTTCCAAGGGTGTACCAACTTGATGGGGTGTACCAGATATGTGCTCTTCAAGAACAGTCACGTTGTTCCACATACGTCCTTTGCTCCAGCGCAGTGTGTTAAGTTCTCCCATATTTTAAAACCGTATCTGTCGGGGATGTGCATTGTCTGTCTCTTCCCGCCTGTGTGTTTGTAATGTTGGTCAGACGACCATCACGTATTCTTTCTTCTCTTTAAATGCTACATTCGGCAGTATGCAGGTAAGAAATGTTTGGGAACAATTGCTCTAGCTTGAATTTTTTGTAAAGTAATGTAACGATCATACTTTTCTCTGCAATGATTGCTTGTTTTGTAGTAAAACACGTAACAATATTTTTCACATTACTTTTCAAGCAGTTAGCTGGAGCTAAGCGAGAACTTATACCGAGAGGAAGTGAGCAATCTCTATGTTAATTTCAACTTTGCACTTTTCCAGTAGAGATTATATGCTGTTATCATCTTATACTTGTGAAAAGTCTTGCAGTAAATTCTTGATCCTCAATGACAATTGACATGCGCAATTTTTTAAAGTAAAACTTAGCGAAAGGTAGTTGTAAAAAGGAGCGTAGTAACTATCAAAGGAAATGCTTCAGTGAATCAGGTGAGAGTATGGATGTCAGCAAGTCACACGATGAGTGCAAAGTAGCCCACTTTTCTGGGAGTAAGATGGAGATTTAGCAGTGTACAGTTCTAAAGAAAGTTATTCAAGAGAAAAGGCTTGTATTGTTAAGAAGCGCAAATGGAGGAGGGACGTCTGCATTGTGTATGGGTTTTTCTGCACGAAAAAGAAGAAACGCTGAAACCGCATCCTTCCGGGCATTGCGTATTTTGTAAACCATATTTAATAAAATAAATTCGGCTCCAGGACATCTCAAAAACATGTGACGTCTTTGCTCATTCTACTCATCAAAATAAGTCAAAGGCATTCTTTGAAGCATCTCCTTTCTTTGAAGCAGTCATTGTCGATGGAGGAAAAAAAAGCCGTTCCCATGAAGGAAAAAATCCGTTTCCAAAGTAATAAAAATTCCATCATTAAGCAATACAACTAAACGTAGATGTCTTCGTAGTTCAGACGATTTGTTGAAACAACTTCATGACAAGCAGAAGAAAGCTCAGTTGTTTTAGTATTTAGCTCGGTGGAACAACAGATACGTATTTCAGAAGAGGTTCAGTCGATTTTGTGATGTAGGTTTGTCAATCAGGAAACAAAAACCATTGGCGAGTTGTGCTGCCTTAACATTGGAGTTTGCTCAACTGCTCGATCCATCTACGCTAAATTGAATCAGTTCGTTGAAAAACATGGTTCTGATTGATTGAAGTATAAAGCAGTTGTTACCAAGAAAGCAGCAACCATACAATGCACTACCAATGGAGTTGCCTGAAAAATCAAAAACATTTCTCTTGATTGTGTTTCACCCTGTTTTTTTTCGGGGATTTGCCCGTCACAGACCGAATTTGTTTTGAAATGACCGAAACAACTTAAGTCAATCTGGTCATAATGCCATTTTCAGTCATACAAAAATGTCCGAAAAGTTTTAAGTTATTTTGGAAAAATAACCAAAATGTCTCAGCGAAAATAAACCTAGGTTTCAACTCACTGCATGATTAATTGAGAATTTGTGGTTAGAGGTTAATTTGAGAATATAACCAGAGGTCAGGCGTGGAGATTGTTCATGATGATGTCAAAAAATTAAGAAATTCATCCTCTTACATTCAAAGAAGCATCGAACGTTTTCAGAAGTGTGCAAAGACATGACAGCAGACACAATGAGGTAATATTTCATGCTGAGGCACGCTGGTTATCCAAAGGAAAAGTGTTAGAGCGTGTGTGTCAACTGTGGCATGAGTTGCGGGTTTCCTTGCCCAACAAGGATACCCAATATCCACTAATTTCCAAGGCAATTTTTAGCTTTATTTGAATCTGAATTCTCTGTCATAGATCGTGCAGCCGTTTACATCTGAAGAAATTGACTTGGGCTTTTCGCATGTAGCTGCAACAACGCAAAAAACGGCGAGACACGACACACGTAACACTGAAATTAATGAAAGTCAACCTTTCTGCTCATGAAGTTTGTACATCACTAGGCATGAATAAAAAAAATCATCTCATTTGCGGTGATTGCTCCCGCTGAATAATCATCCGCCGTTGTGAAAAAGTGGTTTTAACTGTGTTTCAAGGGCGTTTTTCAATAGAGGATCCATATCCTTGATTATGCTTTTTTTCATTTTATTTCGACTAAGGCAGAAAATCCTTGCTCGCAAAGGTAGATTGTTGGCATGCGATCAAAAACGTAAATCGCCTATTGGGTGAGATTTCGGTATTCAGAAATGCTGATAAGTGATACGCAAAAATCTGCTAAGAAAGCGACATTTACAGCGTAAAAATCGCTTACATTTTAAACTTTTACAGTACTAAATTTTAGTGCGTGGCAAGGGTGTACAGCTTTTTTAGCAAATTTAAAAGTGTGTACCAATACAAAAAAGGTTGACAACCACTGTGTTAGACTTACTGCATCGTTCAAGAAAGAGGTAGGCCTACACATTTTTTTCGCAATAAGGCCTCAAAAGCAGGAATGTTGCATTGAACCTGATGACTACTAACACACGCTCGCCACGGCAGGTTTTATAAAGCCGTGCAACCAACATGAAAGGCAAGAAGCCGCTAACAGCTTGTCAGCACTGAAACCATAACAAAAGTAGTCCATCGGACTGAGCTGTTACAGACGTCACGGCTAACATATGCAACACTTATACCCAGAGAAAGATGTTAAGAGGAGCACAGTGCTTCAGATGAGGGAGCACAGAGGGTAACTGCTGTTGAGGGTAAAACTCAATAAATGTGGGGGTTGCTGTGCAGTGCGGACGCGGATAGGGAAAAGTACAACAAATGCGGTCGCCGTGCGGACAGAGGACACAAATTTTCTGCCCGCGCCATCTCTAGTACAGTCCCATAGGAGTTGCATGAGTTTTTCCAATCGCAAAGTCTTGGAACTTTCGGACAGAATTTAGTTCAACATTTTGCATATGTGAAAAAACTCGATAGTGAAAAATATGCCAAACCAAAATATTTATGCCAACCACCTCCAACAAATGCCAATTTTTTTAATTTGAATACGTCAGTTGGCGACACTGAAGACGCAGAAGTGGCATTCACTTAGCAGTTCAAGTGAATTCCATTGCTAATGTTCACCTTCTCGGCGACCTGTTAAAAGTGTCTATTCATGAGATACCAGAGTTGGATCAATTACATCATTTTAGTTCAATTGCACTTGCAATTACGCCTTCAAATTTGTCAGTTACATTACAATTATTCTGTGCTAAAAAATCAAATTACAATTACTTTCGCCCTTGTAACTGATTACAAGTTGAAATTACAATTTCTTTATGAATATAAAAACAATACAAGCAAACGTGTTGGAATGATGCCAGAAGTGGTGCCAGAACAAGCTTTTTGCAAGCTTTAGAGAACAGTACTCACTAAGTTTTTCACGGCGTATCCAACAATTTTTTGCCTATTTTGACACCGCGCGAATTCCTCATATCCACGGAGCTGCAGTCTCTTATTTCTTACAGATGTTGCTATACAACGGTAGATTATATCAGCGCAAACACTTGAATTAAAGCAACAACAGTTGATCGTCTGAACAATGATCGATCTTCGAGTTCGAATACAGTTTCTGGAATACAACAGTAACAAAATTCAACATTCTACCAACGCAGTCTAAACTTAGCAAACAGACCTCACTATCAATTAGCCGAGCTCGCGACAAACAGAATTAGGTAAGTACAAAACTGTAGTTATATACAGTGAATTAAAACACGCAGCTCAAACGCACGACTGCCATCCAGGTACAGCTTCAATGCTGATTGGCGAACTGCAAATTTCCACGTATACGTGTCAATTCTCCAACAACAAAAATAAAGCTTATGTCCCAAAACGATGCGAGTTCCATAGCTCCGATTTTCGGTCTTTGATGTTACAAGATAGCTCGCAATTTCGAATAGCAGCATTTAGGCTATTCACTTAAGAGCGGAAAACGTCATAAACCGGGAAATAGACGGAGTGGTAAATTTATGGCAGAGTTTGCACGGGAAGAAACAAATGCGTGATCAAATTAGATGTTGCTTTATTAGCCGAACAGTGGTGTCGGAAGGGACTCAGCAGTGTTTTCAAGATATTCGTTTTTATCAACCATTTTCAAAATGTTACAATTTCTGCAATATATTGTAATTTACCAAGATAAGTTTTTGTTTGTGGATGAATAATGATTGAATAAATGAACACAAATACATTAACTTTATCGTATCTAATATTGATCTAACCAGGAGAGACTCCAGTTCAACAGCGTTTCTTGGGCTCATCACATATTTTGCATACAATCCATAAAAATAATATTCATAAAAAGCAGGAGAGGTGATATACACAAAAAACGGGAAAATAAATGCCTTTCCACAATCTTTCTAGTCCCAAATGACTTATTTTTTATACCTAGCCGTCTTTCATTTCTGAGTAAAAAATAGCAATAAAAAAGCTTTGCATGCGGATCTGCAAGTCGCGATTATACTGACAGCTGACTGAATGCAACCGTTCGAGGAGTGCGTCACGGAAAGTTTCATCTGCTCTCAATCTGGCTGGCACTATATTTGCTTTGTGACTTAAGACACTTAACAATGAATGAGAAGTTGTCATGAGAGTTCGTCCATTGTTGCGTGAATCACGTCACAGAGTAAAGATAACGCCAGTTAGAATTGTTCTCGAATGGGAACTGTCCATAGATTGGGAATTTAATCCAATGCTCTATGGTCTATGCAAATCCATTTCTTCAGAAAACATTCAACCTGAAATGAATTATGTTGTAAAAAATAGTTCTCTGCAATTGGCAGCTCAGGCTCATCCGTTAGAGCCTGAGTAAAGCGCGGGCGAGCGAAGTCGAGAGAACGTTAGCTACCAGTGTTTTTTTTAAGGTTTTTGAAAGGAAATCGTGGTGGAGCTTTAGGGTGTCAACACCATTTTCCCTTCTATGTCTGATACTTGTAACTCATTTTCACAAAAACGCAAGTTTCCGTCCAAATATGCTTAATTGTTTGAATACGAAACTCACTTTTGGCAAACAAACTAAAGAGAATTTCATAAATAGAAAGGTTCAGTATAGGCGTAGATGCTCATTCATTTACTCATTGTCGTGGAGTCGCGGGGCCAGCTCCCCTAGAAGGACTCGAAATACCTCACGACCAATAGGAATCTCAAATAGTTCTGCTGTTTCTACACCAAGACGGTACCAAGCAAGGTCAGAGATGAAGTCACGCTACCTGGTCCTTGGATGAACTTTGGGCCGCTTTCCTGTGGGTGTAGACTGTAGCCTGAAGGACTTAATTCGCTATTCTTTCCTGAGACATTCTGGACACATGGCCGAACTAACATAGCTGGGATCTCTCTATTCGGAGAAGTGGCTTTACATCCCGGGCTTTATGGATTTCAGACATGTGATCTTTCACAAAGTGTCACACCGAGAACTCTTCGCAAATATCCCAACTCGGCCGTTTATTCTGTTGACAGCAGGGGCGGCTCGTCTAGACGGGATGCCGGGCTGCAGCCCTCCCTGAAAAATGTAAGGCAAAAGATTCCGCCAAACGGCCAAACTCTCCTTAAGTTTGGATTTAGTTACGAAAATTTCACAACACAATCATTTTCGGTACTTCTGACACCATTTCGGCTCAACGTTTCCTAGCAATCCAACAAAACCAATGTTTAGCTGCTTGCCAACGACACCATTTATGCAATGACGTTTTCAGCACACTTGCAGATGAATTTGGCGACTTCGGGGCTGTCATCCGCACAGCCCTAAAGGAAAGAAACCAAACAATTGGCAGCAAAAATCATGGTGGTATATCCGCCTATCGCAAAGCGTTTTTGATATTTTGACGATGAATTTTTAAAGAAAAAACGGAGGAAATATGACCTAGACTGTTTTTTACTGCCTGAATTTCTTGGATATTGAATTTTATAATTAAGTTTAACAATGCTTTTACTAGTACTTTGGCGATGTTGGCGGCATTGGATTCAAATTTGGTCGCCGATCTCGGGCTGCGAAAATACAGCCCTTCGTTTATCTGCACCAGTGCAGCTTGCAACTGTAGGCTAAGCTGATGAGCTTTCTAGGGTTGGCGTTTGAAGATGTATGGCAGTAGTTGGTGGATCTCGGGGCATATTACTATATTATAAAAACAGCCAGGGCGACAATCCTATATGTTCAACAAGAGATGAAATTTCGCAGCCCTCCCGGCCAATTTCACCACGAGCCGCCACTGGTTGACAGTATTCTTTCAGTCGTCACCTAAGATTCATGACCACAGGTGAGGATCGGAACAAAGACTGATTTAAAAACTGAAAGCTTTGCGTTCTTTGAAAGCTCCCATTTCGTCACCACAGAGCAATATCACGCGGAACTGTGTTTGCTTTACCAGCAGTGTCGCAATTCCTTTGTTCTGACTTTCATCACTCGTAAATACCACCCCAATGTACTTGAACCCCTCCACCTGCTGCAGTGTATTTCCGCTCACTTGCAGAAAACACTGCCTCGGGCGCCTTAAAGAGACATTCAGCAATACCTCAATCTTTTTAGAGCTGATTTTCGTTCCTGCTTGGTCGCACGCAGCAGAAAACTGATCAAAAGCGTGCTGAAGACCCTGCTGAGAAGATCCACACATGCAATACCAATTCGTCCGCAAAAAGTAAACGGTTCATCCCGCAGTTCTCAACAGTGACACCCTCGTCGACGCTTCTTTGACTATCTGTGCAATTTATGTAGACCAGTGCTCTTCAAATTTTTTTGGGAGAGGACCACATAAGCTATTGCACAACAGTTCAAGAGCCAGTCATCTTGTGTAATGTGATTTTTTTGGGATACGTTCCATTCTACCAAATCAACACATTATTCGCAAATATTTTTTTTCATCATTGGCAAAATGTGTTTTGCGGCCGGGTGAAATGGCCTCGCAGGTCGGATTTGTCCCGCGGGCCGTAGTGTGGAGAACTCTGATATAGAATATGAAGAGGAGTGGTGACAGCACACACCATTGTCGGAGTCCAACACCAACGCTGAATGGTTGTGATTTATCTCCGTCGACAGAGAAACAATCTTCTGAACAGGAATGTACTTGACGGCCAGCAAGAGGCACCCGTCAACACCGTACTCCAACAACACCCCCAAAACTGTTCACGAGGAACCCGGCCATATACTTTCCCCAGGTCGACAAAGCATGTGTAGACGTCTTTGGCATGCTCCCAGGATTTCTCGAAAATTTGCTGGAGAGTGGAAATTGTTCTGTAGTGCCACGGCCACGACGAAAACCGCACTGGGTATCATTCAGCTTTGGTTCAACTATTTTAGCAGCATCTTGG
>Ga0210059_1001745_pt1 | contig 33225 bp, 24 predicted proteins | sample Ectturendosymbi2_FD_188042 | JGI IMG/M metagenome (GOLD analysis project Ga0210059, IMG submission 188042) | Ecteinascidia turbinata endosymbiont from Florida, USA - Sample 2 (SPAdes) (version 2) | ecosystem: Host-associated > Tunicates > Ascidians > Unclassified | place: Key West, Florida... | reverse complement strand
TTTGATTGCGAGGTGGTGATTTTTCCAAACCCGAGAACTAAGTCGCCCGAAGTTAGTCGAAGCCTTTCCAATTCGTTGGTTGATTTCGTCGTCCAAATTGTTCGAAGAGTTGACAACAGATCCCAGACTTCTAGAGGGGCGAAAGCCACATTGACTCTCAGGTAGAATTCTGTCAGCAATCTGACGGACTCTAGGCAAGAGGAGACGAGCAAAAACTTTCCCGGCAATACGCAAAAGCGAGATGCCACGATAGTTGTTGCAATCCCTACGATCGCCCTTGTTCTTATAGAGAGTAATGATGTTGGTGTCTCTGAAATCGTCCGGAAGACATCGTCTATTCTAGCATATCGTGAATATGCGGAAAAGCACCGTTAGCAGAGGTTTGCCACCATTTTTCAAAATCTCGGGGGGATGCCATCTTGACCAGGCGATCTCTTGTTCTTGAGACCTCTGATTGCAAGTTTCATATCTTCCATGGTGAAAGGGTTATCCAGTTCTTGAAGGACAGGTAGCTGTTGCAGGCTGGATAATGCCGAACAGCTGACATGAGCTGGTTGGGAATAAATGGAGGTATAGTGATCTACCCAACGTTCCAGTTGCGCAGAGGTGTCAACCAGGAGTGCTCCGTCAGCTGCAAGTAAAGGGGACACTTTCTTCGGAATTGGGCCCATGGGTTCCCGTATTCCACTGTAAAGTCCGTGAAGGTCACCGCAGTCTGCGCATTGTATGCGTGTGCTCAGGTTTTCCCAGTAGCGCGAGACTGCAAAACGAGTGAGACGTTGAACGGTGAGCTTTGCAGCGTGTAACTCCCTGTGAGCGGAACGGCTGTTTCTCACTGTTACCTTCAATCTGGCTGATCGTTTGCTGCAACGGCGGGTAGAAGAAGGTCGACGTTGTCGCGAAACCAGTCAGGCTGCGCCTTTGATCGGTGACCATAGGCCTCGAGTGCACTGGACATAATAACATCACGAGTTGTGCACCAGGCGACGTTTGGATCAGCAGGTAAGGTTGCACTGTCCAGTTTAGAAGATAGCAGCTGTTGAAAGCGCTGATTGCGGAGAGAGTCGCGTGTAGAGGAGACGTCTACAAGGGGCAAGGGCTTCGGTCGGGTTTGATAGAACTTTTTTGGTGTGATTTGAAGCTTGCAGCAAACCAGGGCATGATCAGTTCCGCAGTCTGCGGAGTGCATGCTGCGGCATTGCTTGAGGCCGCGTAGCTGACGTCTTCGAATGATAAAACAAATAAACTGATGGCCCACTTGGCGTGCACTAAAACGTCCCAGGCAGATATCATAATGAACGGTACCAGAGGCTGGAATGAGTACCGTAACAACCCCAGTATTTTTGAGTGGTCAAATGCTTTTACTTTAAGTGAGCAACATTTTGTTTCGGATACTGCCTCTCAAAGCACGAAATGACAAGATGCGAGAGTATGCCAGAAATTTGGAGGGTCCATGGCACCCCCAGGCTACGCCTAGGGCTGGAAAAGGTTGACAGTTGTGTAAACGTGCTGGATTCTTTAAATGTTAGACGAATGTGAATTCAGTCCAGAATGGAGAAAGGTGCTACTTATCATCAATTGACTCAGTTCCAGAGGACGGCGCAATCCACCACTTGTATTGTACACCAATTATCATTGAAGATCCTAAAGTAGCTCTTCCAGGATTCCACCCTGCAACTAGGCGCCAATGGGTAATAGCCAACCAAAGCAGGCCAAGACTTCCCAAACACTCCATCGATGGGGAGTAAACCAGAACCCAAGGTGCCCATACTGCATTGCACCAAGCAAACAGTTAACCACCTTGTCCTGACCTGCCCATCACTGACATACGTGGCGGCTATAACACAATCCAAAAATGTGGCGAAGATTTTCAAAACTGGCTGCAAGATACTAACGTAAATATCTAATGGGTGTGGCAACATCTACAAAGCTTGTATATTAAAGTACCTCTACAGCAGTGGCGATTCTAGAATGAAAAAAGTGGGGGGGCCAACATAAACGTAAAATATTGCTGGCCGAAAGTTATCTGCTGTATGGGTCAGTCAAGCGAACTTGAACGTGAAATTAAGCAAAAAACTGGGAGCAAGCGGGGGGCCAGCCAAAAATCTGGGGGGGGCATGGCCCCCCCTTAGAACCGCCACTGCTCTACAGCTCTGAAACTCGGCTGAGATAAACGCAGCAATATAGAAAACTTAGGTTTTCAGATGCCATGCCTCCCCAGTATTTGTGGCGTCACGTGCAGGGTAAGATCAGAAATGCGGTTATTTTTGTAGCTCCTTGTTCAACTTTCTCAAAGCGCTTGCTTGGCCACGACTGTCATCTTTTGCGAGTGTCGTTTGCCAAAAAACTTTCTTTGCAGTGAATTGACCTCAGGGGCTAAATAGTGTTGGTCATACACGTTTCTTTTTAGAGATGTTGTAAAGAGACATGCGACAGCTTAAAACCTCGTCCTCTGAGTGGGATATATGTCCAACATCGTCTGGCGTGCGCCAAGGCTCTCTGGTGCTGGACTATCCCCAATCCTCTTAAAGCGATCATCTTTCGTAGAGGTTGTGACATTCATATCTACCGGAGTTGCAGTTGAGAAAACTACCACAGCACAGTCGTACAGCATGAAGTGCCAAACTGAAATTCAGCTCAGTGTTTTGTTACGAACTAGTGATCACCACCACCATTAGGCAGAGAACAAATCACTGCTTCATGGATATTTCCAGAAATTTCCGAATGAATCTTTGGAAAAACATGTGCACATGCTAGGGATATACTCAAATCACAATTTTTACGTCCGACCGAAAACAAAGAATAAGTCCAATCGAAACGGGAATATTGTGATTTTCTTGTAGCCGGAATTTTGTTCAAAACGCTGAGTCTAAAATTCTTTATCTTAATTTTCTAGCATAAAATTTTAAGCGCCAGGTACTTTAAATGTCTGTGTGCAAGCCGTCGCTATTGCTAAGTTTTACTGCTTTAATTAAATCAGTCTTACTACGGTACCAAAAACTAACATGCAAACAGCGTTCCCTCTAAGGTACGCAACTGCGCAGTACCATCAATCTGCGCAATGCTATCTCATTTTCGCGCATATCCAAAATGCTAAATTTAATACCGTATACATATACAGGGCGTCCCAGAAGTTGCGCACCATGCAGATTTTTATGAAAATACATATGAATAACAATTTTATTGATCACAATCATAACAGATGCTCAAATTGTTCATCCTCTGCATTAAAAACATGAACAAACAAATTATATATTGTTTAATATAGTAATATATTGTGAAAAAAACAAATTATTTATGGTACGCGACTTCTGGGACACCCTGTATATATCGCACAGCCCTTTTAACGTTGGGAACGCTTCACTGTTCGTGTCTGCATGGTCGCGCAATTGCATGCGCTTCGTGCGCAACTAAACAAACATTTGCTCAGTGTAGAATTTTCTTGGAACACTGCGTGCAAACCATTACTTTATACAACACAATGTAATTTGACAATCGGAAAAAACTTTTGCAAGTACATTGCTAAAAAATTTTAGTGTCTGCCGGAATCAGAATGCTGATAGATCCTTAGCATACACTGCCTTATATTCAGTGGACGATGATTCTGATCCTAGCAAGCGCGTGCACAAATGGTTTGTGTAAAATAGAACGTGCTTGACATCGGAGGTAGCAACAGTGATATGAAGATGACAGGGGCGTACCGAGGTTAGATGGAGCCCGGGGCAGGAAACAAGTTTGGCGCCCCCATGTTCGAACCTAAGGTCATTTGGGAGTAAATGCACTGTGTTGAAGAAAGTAATTGCGACATTGTTGGGACTTTTCGGCGTCCTCCTGTGATTCGGTGCCCGGGACATTGCTCCCCCTGCCCCTCTCGTTACATCCCTGGAAAAAAAGTCACAATTACGGATGTGAGATGCGTGAAACTCACTCCAGCCTCATCAAAAGCAAGAAAATTGTATCGCGCATATTTTATTGAAAACGTAGCGGCAGTTGACAACAAAAAGTTAAATATAACTGAAGTGTCTAGAAATTTTAGCATACAAAAAGATCCTAGCCGATGTGTGACAATCTTGCAATACATTCCGCTGATTCCAACGCCAGAAAATGGTTTCGAAGAAGGCGCCATCTAGTATCTCGCAGCAACTCTGCGAAGTCACGGCCGAGACGGCATCGACGTTATGCTTAACACGATGAAATTCATTTTGTAAACCAGCGAAAACTAACGTTAGATCGATTAAACCACCAACGCTCGCTCGAACGTTTTTCATGATGGCATCACTCAAGCTTCATCAACTACTGCATCCCAAGTGACATTGTAGTGGTGAACGTGGTTGTCTATCAAAACCTTGGAAGCAGTTGTGTAATCTGAGCGTATAAGCGACTGCACACTGTCAGTCAAGCGAGAGAAGACGCGAAAGTAGTCTCAGGTTTGCCGCACATGGCGTCAAAATGACGCGAAACGAAGATTTCATTCAATAATTGCGTTTTACTCGTTCACTACAGTACCGAACACTGGCGAGCAGTGTTTTTTGAAAGCGGTCGAAAACAGTCTGGAGGGAACACCCTATTCGACGAAAACACCGCTTGACCCGGTAAACAAGTTACAACACGCAGCTGTTAGGCTGGTACGAAGCCAAACGAACTAAATACAACTGCACTTAGAGTTTAGCGTAGCCATATACGGTTTGCGGACGCTCTTGTGTTACACAAGCCGGAAATCTGCGATGCAAGTGGCTTTATCTACGGAAAGCTGAAATTTGTGACGTGTTATTTAATTGTTCTTCTCGTAAGTGCGCGTTTTATTGAAATTTAGGTCGTCATCGCTGTCAGGGATTTCCCCAGTAACGCGACTCCTGTGCAGCAGAGCTCGCTGATAAGCTGATTCCACATTCTTGCGGACCGCGGGTCGTCTGCCCTCGTTGATTTTCGCTTGGTCTGATTTCGGGTCGACGCCGAGCGGTTCGAGCTTGTTCCTTGGCAGCCATTGCCTGCGCAAAATATTCTGTTTAAAGGGCAACATCCGACGTGGAAAATGAGAAAAATTGATCCAGTGGCATTAAGCTATTGTTACTTTGAGGAGAAGCAGCTCGGATTTTTGGTATTGTCAAAAGCACAAGCTGCTTTCAGATATTCTCGATGACTGATCGCCATGCAATATGGCGACGATGACCGGAAATTTCGTCAGAACAGAGCGTGGTATTAAAGGTATTCGTCACAGTCACACGCAACAACAGGCGCTGAACATCGATGGGATTTTAAGGTAGAAAGCATTCTTATTGCAAACAACATAGCCACAAATATCGAATACATTATTTTATTCAACGTTTCAGCTTAGTCACAAGCCGTCATCAGGAATAAAAATAAAATAAAATACAACTATAAATAGAAAGAATTGCTATTCCACACTACATCAGCGGTTATAAAAATTGGAACAGCAGGAAAATGACACACCTTCTAGCGCAGAAGTCTACTGAGGATGACTCTAATCGTTCACCTACAAACCTCTCTTTTGGAAAATGCGCCATTTGCAAAAACAACGGCTGTCCGCTATTTGCAAAAACAACGGCTGTCCGCACGACAGCACGAGACATGAAAGACGCACCTTTTAAGTTTGACAAAACAAGAAGTTATTTTATCTTGAACTTGTGTCTACCAGACCCCAAATCAAACCAAAGAAGCACCAAGCCATCGAAATACGTAAGCGATTGTGATGCAATGCGACAATAAGCTTAGACAGAGAAGATACAAAAAGAAAATCCAAGTGAAGTGTCAACAGATTTCATAATTATTCAGGAAAAAAAATATAAAATAGTTAAAAAATTACAATACAATAAAGTTCCTCAGAAAAGCTTGTTGTCAATCAAGAGATGTTTAATCTGTTCCAGATTATAGAAAAACGGCCGTTAACACGCATCCAAGACCGATAGAATAGCACAGTAGTGTCAGGAGTTCAGATGTTAAACTGAGGGTCGTGAATGTGTTGTCAACAGCGCGTATCCTTGCAATACCAAAGTTAAGTGCTTTTGAAGTCTTACCACGTTCGCTTCGTGTCAAAAAACAGCACAAGATAGAGGCGCCTATTCCCGTTTTCGACCCGTTTGTCTCCCACTTGCAGGACGTCAAGAGGTGGAACAGGAATGGGAACTCCGTTGTGAAGGTAGCCATTGCGGGGCATTTTTGGGTTGATTAACTGAAAAAAAACAAAAAAAACGTTGAAATGCTTGAAAGGAAGACAAAGCACTGAGAGTCGAGAAAGACACCTACCAGGGCTGGGTAAGGAGGATAGCCTCGACATTTCGCCCAAACAAGGTCGAGGAAGTCTATATGAGGAAGATCATCATCCTCAAGCTCGTCTTCTGTTGCTGACGCACAGCTTTGTTTACGGAAATGTTCCGTAGCGTCTGCCAAGCATCAAGCAAGTGGTTAAACAAAGCGTGGTTTGACAATAAAAAATAAACTAGCTTTACTCCAACTCTTTTTAACCATTATTTAAAACCTCTTTCAGGACATACGCAATGGCTTTGTTATAAAACAATGGAAGGTATGAACCTGAACTGTCTCCAAGTATCAGGCCTGGACGGTCATCGCCGGACGTTTCCCCGCTGGTTGCGTCAGAAGGACAAGACGTAACAATTGCAGCGCAACTCTGACTTCTCTTCTTTTTCTTCAGAGCAGTTTTCTTTTTCCTGCAAATGAAGGCACGGTCTTGCACAAAAGTCAATGGGGAAATGCAGCCGATTCGAACACCTCGATTTTAACGCGTCAATATTCGCTGCGGCGTGACAAACCGAGAAGCGCTTCCTGTACAGCAAATGGAACTGCAGAGACCGTCCCACAGACAACCTTACATTTCACAATGTAACTGCTGTTCAAAAATGAGACAAACCGTTGGACTAGCTGTGACTTTTGGGACAATCCTTCACACAGGTGGATCCGCAAAGGTTAAGTAACTCGACAGTAGAGGGCATAAATGTCACTCTGTGTGTACCTTTTCCCAGGTAACTTTCCATTCGCGCTTCCACCAGAAGAATTGGTGTCTGATTCTGATGTTGTCTGCGCTCCAGCCGACCCTTGTCTGAAAGGCTGAAAACTTGCTCTCCGCTTCGAGATTGGCTTGCCTTTAAAGGCGCAATCATCTGTGTAAAACCGGCATTAAGATCGCTAACCAGCCCGAGTTTACCAGTTTATCGAGACACACCCAAGGCATGCACGGCACGGTTCGGCGAAAGCACTGTTTCGCATCCAATCAAGGACATGTTTTGGCGTCCATGGATCAACATCGATGGTCAGACAAATGAAACACATTTGAGGAAAATGGTCACTACAAACAAGTTGAGCGCATATAAAACATTGGATTATTCGAAAACGTTTATAAGGCATTCATCCATCGTACGATTAAAAATATTGAGTTTTCCTGTGCCGACAAAGCATCAGCAAAATACTTCCTGTTTGGCAACACCGGGTGCATTGTTTTCAAAGCAGAATCAGCGCACTACTCACAAATAGCGATGAGTACCTTGCGTAAAATCCAATCCATTGAACAGTGTCTCTTCTGTTGATGACGATCGCTTCCTTTTCGCTGACGACTCCACGGACTGGTTCGCGCCAACAGAGCGGCGGCGCTTCAGTGCCGGGCACTTCGACAAGTCGGCGATTGAGCCGGGATCGTGACTGCCGTTGCTATGCGCCAGAGAGTGTTTAAGACTTGAAGAGGACGGTGGTCTGCCCCGCGACTTTTTTTTAAACAAAACAGCAGTGCGCCTGCTCACGTTGTTACCGCTGGCACTGGCCGACGATTCGCGATCGGACAGCTGCAAGGCGTCGTCATCAGGCTTCACTTCGTCCGTTTTTTTGATGACGACCGCCGGCGAATCGAAAACTGCTTCGCAAAGCCGGTCTGACGCCGTGAACCCGTTTATTGCCTTCGCTTCAGGCGCCGGGCAGCTATCCGACCTGGCCAAACGCGACTTCTTCCACTTCGCGTCTACCAAAGGCGAGCGCGCGGACCACAGGCGCTTACGCCCTCGCCCTCTTCGCGACACTGTTGGCGGGCGGCTTCGCTGCGAGGTCTTCACGGCAGCGCCAACGTCGGATTCCGCTACTTCAGGCTCAGTCGCAGTCGATGCCTGGTGCTCAACATCATCCGCTGAAAATCGTCTGCTTGCTGAAGCTTCTGAAGCGTTTCCTTCCGCTTTTTCACACTTATTCGAGTCGTTTTTCTCCTTTTGGCTGTAATTTATTCTCCTGGCAAAAACAAGGCTGAAAAGTAAAACAAGTGTAGGAGGCTACACAAAAGCAGCAGTTGGCATAAGATAGCAACTGTAAAAAACTTGGAAACAGACAAAACACCATGCAACATAATCTTGGTTCCAAGCGAACTGTTTAAACTTCCTTAATAACAGCCATGCAACCAACACACCTCCTTAAGCTTGCGATTTCCGTCCTTATCTTGCGCGTTTTGCGTGAAGCAAGGATTGCCTGATCTAATTTGTAGATCATGATGTCGAGCTGTTCTTGCAGCGGAAGCTGATGTCGCGTTTCGTCGTCCACGGAAACTTTATAGAAACAACGCCTTCGTTCTTAAATTCGTTACAAAAGGCATCGTTCGCGAAAAAATCTTGCTCGTAGCAAATACTTCGACCTGTCGAAGCAAACACGACGCATACTCACCACCTTTAGAGAGTTTCGGGGGTGTTTTGGGCGTCATCATGCCGGTATCGAAATCGATGCCCGACCTTGCAACTTCCCTGCGAGCTTCTCTAACCACAGCACCGCCCTGTAAGCAACAGAACGGTGAAGTGAAATGAACCCCAACAAGCTTTTTTCAGCGAATACGTGAGAACGGGCAACAGTCAAAAGCAAAGAAGTTTTTAACTTGGCGCAGTCTTCGCTGAGCACAAGTTCGTAATTTCAACTCCAACCACACTTCCTCTAACAAATCGGCAAGGTCAAGTGGCCAGGTACTCATCAAGGTCAGCAGGCTACACATCGTAAGTTACCAAACAGCACAATGCGACCTGGTACATAAACGCTTTGCCATCTTTGGATGCCTATTCCTGGTATTCAGCAGTAGACTGCCAGTCTATTCAAAACGAATGGGCGTCAAAAGTTGCTCAAAGCTAACACGACATAAAGCGAAAGGCAGTGACAAGTTTGGATGATGCAACGTGTGTTCATGTCTGTGTTGACTAACAATCAAACTTGCTGCAAACACACTTACATGATCCCTCATCTTACATGCAAGTCGGTAAAAGATGGTGTCGCGCGGGTTGTAGAGCAGGCAGTTGTTGATGACCAGATTGAAATCTTCCTCGAATTCGTCGAAACTCCTTTAAAAAAAGTTGCATCAGAGACAAGTCCGTCGGTGCAACGCGCGTTCTGACTCTCACTGTTCGCCACCACTTAGTTCCTGCAGAAGTACTGCTGATGCGGCTTTAACTGCCCGTCACAACAGAACAGCGAAAAACAAAAAACATTAAATTTTTCAAAGGAAACCAACCAAACTGAAAACATTTTTTATTTATTTTATTTTACGACAATCGACGACAGGCCAGAGGCCTGGAATACCACCTGCCGGTACCAGCAGCAATACGACAACATATCAACAGAACGCTGGGAACATTTGAGCAGGAGCTTCTTGTTCTGCATCATGGATGTACATTACGCCGATCATCCATCATCATCATAACATTAACGGTATCAACGAAACTTTTAATCGTCGACACACTGCTTGTTTATGAAATGGCTTACGGGGCATTCAGCCAGTCTAAGGTCTTGTCTTCTCCACCACCGTAACGTATTAGGCAAAGCGACGAGCTACATCAGCACGTGTTGATGAAATACGCTCGCTCAGTATTTATAAAAATATTGACCTTTAGCTCTTCTATTGTCGTCATTTCAATTCTCTGGAAATTTAAAATGACAAATTCATTGTGCCTAACAATGCTTGAGTGGGCAATACTACTTAAGTATTAGGTTTTTAAAAGCAAACAATTACGTTTCAACGTTCCAGCAATCCGCAAAACCTATCAGTGGTAAATTGGTCTAGCTAGAAAATTCTAAAATACCAGTTTTGCACACAGCTGGTTTCGTTCACATTTTCCTATAAACCTTTGCTTGGTCGTGGTCCACTGAATGAACAACTCTCACGCAAAAGTTACTGTTGCAACAATATTCATGAAGTACGATGCGGTTTTGACAAGCGTGTTTTCACACAAGTCGGTGCACATTAATAAACTGGAGTTTTTTGTGAAGGTGAATCTACCCAATAGTACAGGAGTCCAAAAATATTTACTTGTGTAGTGATTTGAGGAGTTTATTAATCCAAGTAGCGCAAAGCACAGCAATTTTTACGGGCGTGAACTTTTGCACAGAAGAAATCCATGAAAAAAGTTAAAACACGTGAGGAGTGGTTGTGTTCGCCAGTCTGCATGTGTTTTTACCTCGTCCTCGTTGACTGTAGCCTTGCATGCAAAAAAAGCAAATCAGGATGAACATCACATTCGGTGATGGTTTTAGTTGGAATTGCTAAAATAACAAGCATTTTGCTCGAGTTGGACCCCAATGTCCATAAATCCCCCCTAGAATCAAAAACACCAAACATACGAGGACATTTGTCGCTCCAAAAACCAGCAGATGAGAAAGTCAGGTTTCTGTGACTGCTGCAAGTATAACTCGGTTGAAAGCCGGGAAAGCCGTGCTATGTTTGCGACCCGAGTTACCTGCGCAGGTTTACAACGCCGTGACTCTAACGATAACGGAAACACAGAATCTTAAAAATAAAAAATTATCTAATTCTACCACAAAAAATTAACTGCAGACATTCCCATATTATTTTAACTTGTAATTTTACGGACCAAAGATCCTTCCAAAACCAACAGAGCATCTCCTAATCTGTTTAGATATCTTTCATGCATTTTTAGTTGATGTGCTATAACAACTCAGCAGATTAAGCTGTTTTCGGTTAATTAATGGAATACCAGCATTGTGCCACAAATGCACAATGGAATGTACTTATCAGAGATCGAAACCAAGAAATAATATGAACAAACACGTTGCTTTCAATTCATACAAATTTAAAAAGGACGATTTTAAACTTAACCCAACCTATTCTAAGCGGTGCAGTGGCACAGTAGTGGAGAGTGCTTCTCCCATTACGGTCATACCGCGGTCTTAAAAAACGGTATTTATTTGCAGTCATCCTGTCAAAAGTATGGGAAGGCATGAAGCTAATCATTAAGTGCGGTATTGCCACTCGTCCCCATGACAACAATTACCACGCAGATAGCTGCATGGTCTACGGAACAGGGAAAGCAGAGTCCGACTCGCAAACTGCTCGTGCCAGCTGACTGATGCAACAAAACGAGTGTAATGAAGCTTATTGCAGAGCAAACTACATCATGAACCAATCTTACTTATATTGGTGTCCTTCAACCTTGCTAGTCATCGTGCCGAAATCCATAGGTTTCTTGATGATTTTGAAGTAATCTGGGGCGTCCTTGGCAGTCACCGGTTCTGCGAACACTTTGGCGATATCGATCGCTCGAAGTTTCGTCATCACACGACGGAGCAACGTCACAAACGGTGCGAGACGAAATTCAGTAACCACCTTATAAATAAAGTCAACGAAGATGTTGGCGAGCCGCATCGGAACAAGACATTTGATGCACAAAATGAAATAGCGATTAGCTCAGGAGTTTCAGTCTTGAACAACTGTTGCAGAAAACAATATGCTGCACACTGTTTCTGGCGTGAAACTTGAAACCCGTTACAGATGAACTGACTAACAGACGCCAGAAACTTGTCTCACATTTTTGTCCCAATGCACTCAACTGTGAGTCCGACCACCAATGTAATAAAAAGCCTGACTTACTCTTAACTAAGTGATACTTCAAAATAAACATGACAAAACGGCACTGCAAACAGTTCGATTTCTTAGCGCTGCACGTATCAGCGTGCGTTAAGTAACGAGAAAAAATGTAATGTTTAACAATCATGTTAAACTAAACCAGATTGGATAAAAAATTACCAATCGTAAACTGGGAAGAAAAGCACTTTATACCGACTATGTCATTCTTCGTGGTAACGCTACCACACATTCGTGACGACATCGTTAAGTAATAAAAATCTAAGACGATGCTGGGCACAGCAAAACCTAAACGGTAAGACAATAAAATCATCCCAAAGAAAAAACCTTACGTCTTCCGAAATTTAAGGAACAATCTAAAATGTGTGTTAATTCGTACACTTCGCGTAAATTTCCCGAAATTTCACATGCAGTGGATTTTTCCAGTCGCGCAGAAAACCACAGCGGAAAACACAACAATGAAACCGCTGACCTGAGCGATCCGCACAGTCTCTCGCTTCAGTTTCTCACGTTTTCGAATCAACTCAATCAACAAGCGAGCTCTTTCGAGATCGTGTCGCAAGCGATGCCAGTACTTGAGCTGCTCGATCAAGACATGCTGCTGAGAGTCAGCGTCCTGAATGTCAGAAAACAAACATTTTCATGAATTTTTGCTGGACCATTATTAAAGATGCACGGAGTAGCTACAAAGTTAGTTAGAGCGGCAAGCAAAATTACTGAAGTCTGCTTCTGAAAAGTAGCATAACATTACGACGTTGAGGTGGAATGCATTAAAATCACTACCGCTGTTTTGAATATATAGTAACGTCGGAGAGGGAAATTTTGAATTTTGAAATTGTAATAAATGACAAAAGTTCCTGTCTTCAACGTTTTTTGCAACTAAACCAGCAACCCCCATTACAGTCGCTGCAAAATCACCCGCAACTATTAGCAGCAAATACTGTGAAGATACAGAAACAACTTATTAGACGAGTCAAACAATCTGTGTCTACTAACAGGGTCTTCCGACTTCTGTGGATTAACGTGTGACTGCAATCGCCGCAGCAGTGGAACTCCGTTACGCGACTGGCGTTTCAAAGTCCAATAGCTCAGCAACCTTTGTAGAAACGACGACTTCTTCTGAATGTTCACATGTCTACCAATCGACGACATCCTGTTTCAACAAAAACCACCACAATCAAAACTCGTCTGGATTTACTGCGACGCAAGTTCGAAAAGGCGTTATTTTAAGAGAATTTTCGCAGCAAAACCGAGTGCAAGTACTCGCAATCATTATATTCAGGTCTGGCAATTGGGGCCAAAACAAAATAAACTAACAAAACAGGGTGCATTTCTTAAGGCATAAAAGCAAGCAATGATAAAGGTGCGTTAAGTTACAAGGGCACACACGAATCGCGAGGGCGCAATATTTTAAGATTTAAAATAAGCTAATAGACATGTATATAAGTTGATAGACATAATCTGAAACAAAGATAAGACATACTCTGTTTCTTTTAATAGAAAATAACAAATCATCACTTGACACTGGGGCGAGTAGATAAAAATATTTTTACAACAAAAACAACCCACGCATTCCGTCGCTCACCAACTTCAACAAAAATTGTTCGCGCACGTCAAAAAGAGCGATCTTGAAAGAAACACGGCAAGCAACAGATACGCTGATTAAAGGCAGACATTGTTCAGCAGTTACGAAAGTTTTTGATAAAGTGCCGCAGCACTTCCCATATTTGGCTGCAGTTCCCAGCATAACTATCACAGGTCACAACTACAGTAACTTGCACATTACGTCATCCTTATCATAAACCAACTGCGCACGAGCAAGGTCGGGGTAGTATCAGCAAATGAGGCAGTAAAGAAATCACGGGAAGGATGTTGAAATCAGATATAGCTGTATGTGTGGCAGTATGTAAGATTTTATGTATATTTTGCCGCTACATCAGTGATACGTGCAATACTTCAAATATCTCCGATACTAGTAGTACCTGTGTTATATATGATGCCACTGTATCTACATATAGTTTGCACAAGTAGACAGAAAGCAAGCAATGTTAAAAGTACGTGAAGTCAGGAGGACAAAGACGAATCGGGTGGGCGCAATTAAGCTGATAGTCATACATATAAGGTAATAGACATAAGCGGAAAAAATGAGCTAATACACATGCTCTCCTTTTCCTAAAATAAAAAATAATTGGAATAAAAAACACACCAGATCGATGCGCACTGCGGTAATTCAGCAATTCAGTAACTATTTCTTGCTTTTTGACTTCTGCGTTTCCAGCACGAACTTTATTTTTTACTATGAGTTAAGAAAAAGATTGCCATATTCGCGAAGCATTCAGCTTGAACGTGCATTCATCGCGTCAAGTCAAAACAATACGTTGCACAGACACCTCCGTCATCGCCAAGCCGAGTTTTGCTAAAATCAGGGTAAACATTAAACTTCGCAGCACAGAGAAACACGACATGGCAAAAATCACTGCAGATACATACTTATCACGGGGAATATACGGAATAGAGATGTAGGGCATGTCGTGGCGTTTCTCAGCAAGCATCTTGCGATTTTTCTTAATTTTTTCGCCGCTTTTCTTCAAATCGTTCCCAGTAATCTTTAAAAAAGGAATGACACTTTAAGTCGTCACTACAGCTACATGTTTCAGCATCAAATGAAATCAAAGCGAGGTAACATGGTGAAAATTCGCTTAAAAACGCGCAGCTTTAATCATTATTCAAGAAAGCAACGTTTCAGAAAGCAGAAAGATCTTGGCAATGGCTTCTCCACATTATGGACTACAATTCTGCAGCTACAGCTGGTGATACTTGACAGACTATTACGGATTAAAACTTTACCGGCCACTAATTTCGCTGCGATTCCACAGGTTCTTCGCTTGTTTGAGGTCACAGGTCTTTGCGGAAAACGATTACATTTGCAGAGCACACATTCGTATGCAACGTTTGTACGCACTTAATCGTTTGAATAAAATCTTATTGTAGTTCACAAATGATGAAACGATGATTCAGTATGCTAGCGGACCTCTTACAACCCATCCACATACTTTCTAGATAACATTTTAGTAAATGCATAATCCGCGTAATCAACTTTTACAAAATTACAGCATATCTTAAGCACCAAGCAACAACTTACTGATGGACTATTCAGCTTATTCATTTTCGGCGAAGCATCTGGGGGAGTGTGGGCATCGCAGTAAGCCTCCTTTTTCACAACGACGTTAATGCCGTTACGTCCGGATTCTTTCACCGGTTCCATTTTCATGTACAGACCAGCTTGCTGAGCACAGGTGACATGAAAAGCAGTGTAACAGTTCGCACGGTGGCATTGGATGCAGGCACCAACATTCCTTTGTTTGCACACGTAACAAGTAAGCCTCCACCGAGCAGCCGGAATCTTTTTCAAGCTATCGATCGGCTCCAAAAACACGACATTGGCAAAGCCGACTTCAGGCACCCAAATCGCACAAACCTGCAAAACAGGATTTTTAACAAGCATGTTGTTTTTTCACAAATTTGCAGTACGTTTTATTAGACTGCTCAGGGGCCATTAAAAGTAACAACAATCAAACAGAACAAAAAATCAGGGCGTTTGCCGAATTTAGTATTATACGGTATTAGTCAAACAATAATGCAGAACTACACTTGAGAATCAACCGCGCTATCGTAAGTTGAATTGACCCCTAGATCATACTTTTGAGATCACAGCCTCCAATGTTTCATGGAAAAAATAATGCGTGTGCCCAAAACAAAACTGCTTTGAATTCATAGTATCACAAAGCCAACAAGAATGATCAGGCAATCACGACAGCACAACTTTCGTTGCACAAGGTAGCAATAGTAACAGTTAATGAATTGCAACAAACAAGAGTTACGTAACCAACAAATATGAAGCAGGCCACACTGGTATGAAAGTCGTAGCATGTTCATTTGAAAAAAAAACAACAAATAGTTGAGTACTAGCATGTAACACAAAAGGAAACAGTATCAGAGCAAAGTTCTGTAAAAACACCGCCGTGTCACCTTCCATAAAAATCCTCAACTGCACAATTTTCCACTTACCTACACGTATTCCATTTTTCAACTTGTACCAAGCCACAGCTGAGGCACGCAATCAATTAAAAGTAGTTGCACGACCGCGTGATTTTTTATTTACGAAAACAAAACAATCGAAACGCCTGGCAAAGAGCGTGTTGAACGAATTGGTGCCTGCACGGTAACAGACCCAGCCGGTTCTTTTTGTATTTCACTGCCACCAGCAGTGTTAAGAGGGCCCACACTTGACTTTTGAGCGATAGTGACAGACGATGCTGTTCCTGTCCGATGAAGCGTGAACGACAGGGCCACAGCGAGATACGCATACTAATGCTAACGCAAACCGACTGAACCAATTACACTCGTCCCAAAGCTACTGGGACTTAAGCATACCGCTTAGTGGGAGTTCGCTTCCAGACCCGAACTAGACTATTTTCTGACCGACTCCAGCTAAGCCCGTATTCGGCTGGCCTGTGCACCAGCATTTCTTAACGAAAATCATATTTATTTATTCTTGTAACAGCAACACGCAATGGTTGACCACTCGTTCAGGTTTCCAACATAAACAAACAGTCATAATTGTCTTTTCATGGCACATTTTTTGTTGAGCATCATAAGTGCTATGTCGCTGCTGCCAAGCACTCCTTGCGACTGCAATCAAATTTACAAACAATAGCGAGTGCCTTATTTTGAAGCGCTGTTATTTTCGCTTCGATACAGAAAATTCACATGAGATGGAAACCCATATCTTCCAAGCTAAACCTCCAAGTCTAAGCCTAGAACTTGTTTTAATAGTTAGATAGAAAACAGGAAATCATCGGTTTTCGTGAATATTTAGAAACTACCGTAACAGGTGTTGCGCATTACGAAGTTACTTCATTTAAACGTAACTTTTCCGATAGTCTGTGCAAACATAGCACAAATTGGGAATCAGAAATTTTTAAAACCAAAAATACAAATGCAAATCTTCTTACACTCATTCAAGGAAAAAATCAGTAATTGTGATGCCTGATCATTGTAACGAGTGGAGCAGATTCGTTTGAAGCAGATGCCATGCAATAGAAATGTAAATATCACTGTGAGTGTCAGTTTGCGTACGAGTGACGAGTTTCGTAGCTTTGCTGTGAAATAATCTTTTCACGAGATTGAATAAATTTAGCACTTCGCTGAAATCTGCATATCTGCTACCAAGTTTGGTGAAATTTTAATGGCATTTGACGATTGGAAATATCCTAACCATTACATAAAACCTGGACAGCCTAAATCATGAGTTTCAAATATGCAATCCGCGGCCCGCAGTTGTCCTTTGATGAAAACACCGCTTTGCTGTGGTCATTAACCGGGTTTAGAATGTTGGGACCGTCTATATTTCTCATACGAGATTAGGGTCGATTCGGGACTATTGTGCATTTGCATGCACGATATGTGCGGTGTGTAGCTGCAAGACTTCCCGGTGCACCCCTTTTTCAGTTCAAACTGACCCTTTCCCATCCAGGATATGCAGAGCCCTGGTCTCGATCATTGTATCACAATTGATCAATCGAACTGGTTTTACAATTTCGCATTTTGGGTTACCGATTCGAGTGGACATTACACGATGGAAGAATTCTAACTACCTCGGAAAATGAACATTTCTTAACAAATCAACTTGCAATCCACTGCTGAAGTATCAAAATGAAACTAGATGTAAAGAACTAGCACTCCATTGCCATCAAAAAATAATGGAGTACCAGTTCATTAACTGAGTTTCATTTCACTGCTTCAGACAAGCCCAACGTCACGAGCATTTCAGCCAAAAAATATAGATTCATGGCGTTTAATACAGATTCATTTGGAAAATATAGATTCACGGCGTTTCCAGATCCACCTAACACAAAAAATTGCTGATCTTTCTGAACAGTTACAGGAATGTTTCAATACCAGCTAGCCATGTAAAGTTGAATATTACATTAATTTTACGGCGATAGCTCAGTGGCAGAGCGTGTCCGCTTCTCAACTGAAATTGAAAGGTGGTGTGCGCGAACCACCGCCACTGAGTGAACCGACGTAGTGCTCTTGGGCAAAAGCGTTCACCTCAACCCGTCCCGGTAAGAAGCGAAATGCAGCCTTCGGCCTACCGTCAACTGCCTTCACCCAGAGGTAGTCATGGATCCGGAGTGCTGGAGTCGACTCCGGCAGGATCCTGCGTTTTTCTTTCAGACCCGGATCCGTACCCGGAGTCAAAAATTTTTGAAAAACCGGAGCCAGAGTCACTTTTCATTTTCGGCAGTAGCAGGAGTCTGTGTGGTCATTTCTTAAGTAAACACATGAGTAAATTTCGGTTGGATGGATGGTACCTGGAGTCTGAACATGAGTCGGATTCTCAAATTTGAAAAAATTCCGGATCCGGATTCAAAAATTTGGGAACAGGAGCGGAGTTGGATTCTGAAAAAGTGACTTTGGCCACCTCTGCCTGGCCAGCGGCGGCAATCTCCACTTGATTTCGACAGGAACACGCGGCTACTTCCGTAGCGAATGCTGCATTGGTGGCGAGTCAATGGCAGCACCGCACATGAACCTTCACCTTGCTCAAACCCATTAACGATAGGCTTAAGTGCGTCCCAAGCACCGTTTTTCAAGTGTGCAGTATGACATAACCGCATATCAAACCCTGCTTACCGCTGCAGTGGTACGTGTTTGACCCATTGTATGATTTAATCAGCCCAATTTTACTGTTACAAAAATTGGTAACATTAGAAAACAGAATTTTACAACCGTAACAGAGCTCTTACCACATGTGCCCATCTTCCATCATCGGTCTGCTTGAATGCTCCGCTGCGGTTAGGACATAGACAGCAGTCCACAGGACATGAAGGAGACTGAAGACATCGTCTGCACAGCCACTGCCCCTCAGGAATGTAAGGCACACCATAGCATTCTTGGTGGACAGCAAGATTGCACATATCGCAAAACAGGATTACATTGGAGTTTTGACATTCACCATCATTGCACACGCAGCAAACAGCATCTTCATCAATTAATGGCTGTAAACAGAAAAAAAAACATGTAAGCAACGTACGGGCATCTAGTTACAGGTATCAACTTCGAAAAAATATGCCCAAGCTACCCAGGATACACTGCGCATTCTTCATGAGTGTGGATGTATAGCAAAGAAGAACAAGCCAGTTATGAGAAAATATTAGCTGAAGAACAACTGATATTTCTAAGCTAACCAGCTTGTAATTTAATATAAAAACAAGCCGTACAAAGAACTAGTTTTTCCAGTAGTTTAAAATAAACATGTAGTTCATACAATGCAAACAAACGTTTTCTTCTGTCACCTGGGCAACAAAATCCGGTATTACGGACGGATCTATCAATATGTTTGGTAAGGCATTTACAACGATATGAAGGTGTTAAACATTAATACAGTGCAATATTGTGATGGAACACATAGAGAGAAATAAAGTAATTGTTCTTCTTGTAAACACTTTGGTCAAAATTGTCACGTTTTCATTTATTATAGATACAAGCTTTCTTTCAAAAGTACGTTCACCTCTTCTTTAAATAGCTGATATAAATTTAACTTATATTCAAATGACGGTAGTTTTCAGAAATTTAAGGTTAGTTTACAGCGTCTGCCCTCGACAGAAGTAGATTTGTTCTATGGCCGATCATTTTCGATAGCTATGAATGAGCCTGCGACATCCCAGCCGATCCGTCACCATCTGCACCAGCACATGTGTGTGCTCTGTTCCGATTCCACGTGAAACCGGTTCCCATTAAAACCATTTGCTGGTTGATTTAATTTTTTTGCCTTTGTGGAGACAATGCTAGGCTACTAAAACTGAGAAGTTCAGTACTTTAGCGGCTTGACTTCAGGTTTTCACTGGACGAGGAGAGCACTTCGTTTTTGTTGTTGATGCGGAAGCATACAATGGTCCTATGCAGTCGAAAACCCCAAAAAGGTTTCAGAACATAGGTTTTAAACTGCTCAACACTTAAATTCTGACTAATGTGAGGTTTATCCAAGCACTGATCCTGAAATTCCAAATTTCTATTTGATCCAAAACATCTATCTTTTTTGTGCCCTTGAATATAGTGCAAGTATTTCTTGATAACAATGATTAAATAAAAGTAGAAAAGCCACTGGTGCCACAAACAAAAACTAATTAAATATTTTTCCTATATACGAAAATTACCGTTTCAACCTGTAAAAAAATAAAATCAAGTTTGTCACCGACTGTGCCTCAATTCCATTACATTACCTTGTTTCCATCTCTTGTAAAAATATAACAGGACTTTAATACATAGAATCTTTTAAACTTAGAATTCAACCTGTAAACTATACAGTTCGCTCAAATAAATTGTCATTGTTCTTGCACATGGAAACAGAATTGTTGCATAAAAGTTACTGCTTTTTGCTAAAGTAGCATTTGGTATCGCTTCTACAAATAACCAAAGCTTCTATTATTCAACTAACTCCACATGCCTGTGATCCTTGTCCACTGCTTCCATTCCGTGCTTGTTCAAAGTAGGACTCCTTTTCAAAGCGATCCATCAAAAGCTCCAATTGATCGTGGGTTACCTGTGAAAGGCTGTCTTTTCTTCTTTGCTCATTCATGAGCTCAAGCCACACTGCATCTTCTTCATCCATGTCATATTCAACCTATATGGAGTTTCACAGCATGTACTAACTAAAAAATTATCTGATATGCTTTAGTTATCTAATAATCAACAATAAATGATAACAATTTAACAGAAGACTGCAAAAACTGCAGTGAATAAGTTAAAAAAGCACTTAGCACCACGATCAACACAGCAGTACTTTGCGCTATTTTTTTCTCCAGCCATTACCAACCAGAGTGCAAAAAGGTGAAGATGGGTTTGAAAACAATCTTTCCTCGTGTAAAATTTACTTTCTACCAAAACTGCCTTTTTGTCCAGGTCCAACTCCAGTGGTAAAATTTTCATCCAATAAGTGATAATAAAAAGCAAGCTTTGGTTAAGGAAACATAATTGGGGTTTCTCAGAAAAGCATCAAACATTGATGGGTACTCAAACAGACAGAAAATGTGAAGCAAAACCACCCTTTTTCCTATTAAGCACTTGATGTTAGTAAGCTAGCCTTAACAGCTTACTTGGCATGCCTCTTGTAAAAACATGCTCTCATAACAATGCTATCTAGTTAAATACCACTTCTCATAAAAACTGTTGTGGCTAAAATCTGTTAGTCTGACTTGAAGTAAGAAACCATGAGCATCCAATCAGTGCGTGCAGAGGTCTCGTGATGCCTGGGGCGACTACTTGATTGTATACCCCCTACCAAATTCTAGTATGGAGCAGTGGCGCATGGTGGTCATTGTTACTGGACATACACTGTTTGTGACATCACAATATGACGTCATGTTCACGTTTGCAAACCAACATTTTGGTGAAGTTTGTTGACACAACAAGCATATTATTGTACACACACTCCTTGTACAATTTGTGACTGTAATGAATATAAATTATCAGCACTCCAAGTTAGGAGACAGAGAAAAGCACAGCATCCATGCAAAGTCAGAGCAGTTCATAACTGCAAAAATATCCAGCAACACGTTAAAACGGAGTAGAACACACTCAGTGCTATGTCAGCGCAGGTCACAACAGCAAAAGTATAAGGTTGCGCATTAAAAAAGTGGAGTAAAACACTCAATGCTAGGACAGAGGAGTTCACAACTGCAAAAACAACAGGCTGCGCAAATGTCTTGTCAACTGTGGCATATCTACGTAAAATGGCACCCATGGCAAAGTTTAAATGTGCACCCTTTTCAATAATTGAAATATGGATATAGGAACTATTTTTACAAAAGATAAACCATGAAGAAAATAAATGTTTCAAACAGAAAATTTGTGTTTATTTTTATTGCAACTTTTCAGCAAATAAAATACAGTACAAATTATTCACAAGGACCACAACATATTTCTACAACCGTTTATTTTTATCATAGAGAATATCAAAACGTTCAAGTGATAATGTTATCATCATTTATACATAGTATTGGCTGACCAAATTGTAAATCTTACAAAAAAAATTGCACAACATATTCAAAGTGCAAACAACAATTTCTTTTAAAATGAAACAAATTTAATTTGGATGGTACAATAAGTTACTCAACACTTTCACACCTGGGTTAATTCAAGCAGTTCGTGCAAAAACAGCTGGATCACACGTGGCTTTGTGCAGGAGTTTATCTGGTCCGGTAAGCACTACAGACCTGGTAAAAGGCTCAAAAGACGTAGCAAGTCTTGTACTTGCACTCTAAAAAAATTCCTTGGTTGGGGGTTGCAGGTTTTTGTGAGTGACGTCATAAGTGAGGGCTTTTAGGCCACCTTGGCCCATTTCACCCGGCCCTGGGCCCAAACCACTAAATGGTAGCATTTCGCTGAAGTTTTTATTGGAAACTAGGCTGCAATTTGAGTCTTTTGATACTTTGTATGACCTGCTGAGGTTTCAGCTTGAAAAGTTATGATATAAAGTAATAAAAATATTTGACTAATTAGATAATACTTGGAAGCTCTACTTGTTTCTTGAGCATCAGTATCAACCTGTGTCTTCCTTTCTATTAACTGCGGCGATTCTTGTCTACCCATATCTTCAACTTAAGCACTGTCTGTGCACACTGCACAAGTAACAAAAATCAGCACGCATTGATGTGATTTAATGGAAACCGATTTTGCCATACAGCATCGATTTGGAAATCGATTTCACCATACGGCAGCCTTGGACTGAAAATGCCGTATGGCGAAATCGATTTCCATTAAATAACATCAATGCGTGCTGATTTTTGTTACTTGTGCAGTGTGCACAGACAGTACTAATTAGATAATTATCAACTTTAGAACCAGAAACGCTAGAAAGTCAATCACAGGCTCAAAAGACTCGGACCCGAGCCTAGTTTCCAGTGAAAATTTCAGCGAAATACTTTGGCCTAGCGGTTGGGTCCTAGGCCAGGTAACATGAGCCAAAACAACCCAAAAACTACTTCACTTATGACGTCACTCACAAAAAATCCACAACCCCAAACCAAAAATTTTTTTGAGAACAGACTAGAAGACTGGCCGATCCGTTTGAGCTCTTCAACAGCTCTCTAGCGCAGTCAGCGGAGAAGCTACGGCATTGGTAAAGCAACTGACAACTGCTGGTTTTAGGCTGAAATCAAAGTACGAATATATCGTACCCCAGCTCTCAAAGTGTTAATGCAATGATGTATTACTTGTGTTTGGAAGACACAACTCCACCAAAACACCAACATATCAAGCCTTTTTTGTTTAAATAACACAATATGCTAATTAAAACAATGCTTCCCGTGCTTTTATCAAAGCAAGTTCGTCTATGATATCATCAAAGGCAGTTTTCTGTTTCGTGCCTTTCTATACTCAGAGCTCGATCACACGGTCTGTCCTGACTCATTCAGGCTCAGAGATATGAAAGAAGCAGTTTCTCTCAGCTTGCACTAGATGCTGCAATCGTCAGTATTGCTTGCAAAGCAATTCGAAGATTTGGAAGGGCGTTTTCTTCACCATATTCATCTTTGATTGTCGGGAGGTCTTCAGGAGGTTATAATTTTAAGTTGCACGGCTTGATACCAGCATTTTGCAATCTTGAATCTCCTCGCATAATTGCTTGCCATCTATGTCTGAACTGTACGCAACTCCTAAATTCTCACACATAGTTTTGGTTTTGCATAGTCAGGACCATCACAAACGCCTTGGAGATCGAACAGAAAGCCAAATTTGGGCAAAAAAGCTAGTTCTATACAAGACTAACAAATCTCTTCTTTCATGAGGTAACATTTTTGCTCAACTACCATGATAACAAACTAACTGCTAATGTTTTCAGGACTAAATAAGGTTCTCTTCCTTAGTCCCTGGACTGGAGCATTGTGTCAACTTATCATCAGCCACTAGTAGCCATCGAAGAAGTTTTGTAAAGTCAGCGTGGGCCGTAGCACTTCAAGTAACTTGTAAATCTGTGGAAGCTTAAAAGCAATTATTTGCATAACAGTCAAGATTCTCACAGCGAGGGACTTAAAACTCGTCTCAAGCAGATTCTGACTAATCTTCTCTTGCCTGAACTGCAGCAGCACACAGACTGACTTCGCTTTGCTTGTAGTGTGAGAAGGACGAGGTCTTGTATGTAGATATGGCGATCGTTCTTGTTCTGCCACAATCTCTGACCACCAAGCTGTGTCACAATACTTTAGTTTTGTCATAATACTTGATTGTGCTGGCCAGGGTTGCCAATTTGTTTTTTTTATAGCCACATTTTGAAATTCTGGCTTTTTTCAACACTTTTGGTTTTTTTTTATAAATCAAAAAATGCCAGACAAAATATGGCTTTTTCTGGCTATTTTTTAGTCTGAAGGGCTTGGCATTGTTTGAACCTTGTTTGAGCTGCATATTCATTACAAATCTCTTCTGATGAGAGTCTATGACATAGGTGGCCAAACTACAGCCTGCAGGCAACATCCGGCCCGCCGATCAGATTGATCCGGCCCACCAATTACTCTTTTTTTAAAGCACATTTTTTATTATTGTTCTACAATACATTTTGACAATCTATTTTTGTGTAGATTACATAAATCACACTCTATCTGGCCTTGCAGTGGCCAGGCAGTCGTAATTTCAGCCCTCGGGTCAAAATTTTGTCCACCCCTGGTCTATGACCATGCAGGGTGCACAGAATATTGCAAATATTTTGCTGTTGCCATAAAAATGATCAATGATATTGATAAGAAACAAATGTACGACAGTGTAATTATGAGGCAAGAAAATGCTTCTAAAGATTGGAATTGTATTATATCGATGTTTCTGATGAGTTTATGTTTATTTTGTGTTTGGTTATGCATGTTTTATGTGTTTATGCCTTAAAACTGCTATCTGGCTTTTTTGGCTTTTTTAGGACAAGGTCTGGCTTTTTTTGGTGAAGACAGATTGGCAACCCTGGTAGTGGCACAACTTGTCCTGCATTAGATATGGGCATTGTGTTGATGCAGCATAGAGGTTCAAGAAACTGTAAATAAAAATTTGAATTTTGCTAAGCAAGGTTTGCGCCCCCGTTAGGGTTGCCACAAGGACATTTTGTTTTTCAAATTGATATGGTGGGCTACTTTCACACTTTCAGCAAGCTTTCACATATGAGCAAGTCAGGCTAAGCTAAACATGTACGAAATTGAAACTAAACAAAATGACACAACTGTTCTTGAATATTTTACTTTTTACTACACAACTTTTAAAGATGGAATAAATCTACATATTATTCTGTTCATTTACATTGTTTATTCTTGATTATTGAATGTTAAATGTAATCAATAGTTAAAAAATGACCAATTTAAAAATTATTCAAGAATTTTCAAGGACACTGGAAAATACTCAAGGACAACAACATGTTTTTCAAGAATCAAGGACAAAACAAGTTTTGATAGCAAATTCAAGGACAGTTCTTGGCGCTCAAGGACGTCTGGCAACCTTAGCCCCCATCAAAGTGGTGCCCATGGCACCTGCCATGCCTGCAATATTCTAGATGCGGCTCTGCTTGTCAAATAGCAGCCGAGCAGAGAAAGTATACAGCTGGGATGGCAGACACCCAGGGTTAGCAGTCTGAAACTTGCTAAACTACAATTGAGAATGTACATGAAGTATGCAAGAAGTTTGTTTCGTTTTTTGTTATGTGGCTGTTATATGCACAACTATTGGGTGAACAAAACAGATACAGGTTTGTGTTAGCCATTATGATTAATCCGCCTGTACTGCCAATTAAATGATGAAGCTCAAAATGATGCAAATATTACAAGTACAGGTGTGCTGCTGTATTAGCGCACACCCAGGGTTGCCACATCAAAAAACTGGGAACTAGAGATGCATCAAAATGTCAGCTAAATCAAGCAAGTTGAAAGAGGACAGTTTTCAAATTTGGCCCAGAAAATCAATTAGACGTCCATAATCATCTTTCAATCTTTTTTGTGATTTTCCCTTGATCACACGATCTGGAAAAAGTCACATAACCATCAGTTTCATTGGTGTGTGCAGGTGCAAACCTAGAGTATAGCTCCTGGTATTCAAGAATGTGAGAATTACTATCATTTGAATACGTAATAAAAACTAGTGTTGACAAAGAAAACAATTTTCGAAAAACTAAGTCCATGCAGCATGGGTTAGTAGTCTTACAAAAGGAACAATCATCTAGTTACAGCATTTTAATTTTTGTCATTTCACTCCTTGGATGACCCTGCCTTGCAAGCCCAGGGCCGTTGTCCATTCACCCCACCTTCTGCATGCCACTGCATCCAATACACAGGCCTGGGCAACTGGAAATTTGTGAGCCGCATGCAGCTCTTTGCCCAGTTTCATGCGACTCCTATGTAAATACTGTATTTGTTTATGCATTAGTTGTAAAATTTTGTACTAGCTGCTAACCTTGAAAGTCGGGGTGAGGCTTACACACGAGATGCGACTTACACATGCATTGCGTGGAGGCGTGCTTGGTAGCTTGTGCAAGCACATACACACGAGCACATTTATGCAACACATATGTTAGTTACCGTGTTGCAAGGAAGTGTGTTTTGTAGTTTGCACCAAGAACATACACAAGCGATCACCTTCACGCGATGCATGTTCGCATGTATGTGCTTGTGCGGGTAGATATAATCGCAGAAAAGGCAACACAAAAGGTGAAGCAAGCGCACTGGAGTGGACATACCTACTGCATGCTGTACGTGCAAATAACTTGCCTGGAATTGTAGCGTATAAGCATTGCGCAATGTCATGCGCGAGATAGCATGTTTCGTACAACGCTGGATTCAAGCTCAGGATTATAAGTTTAGCTACAACTAATGCACAGTACAGATGGAGACTTTTGTCTATGTGTGCTCATGTGTATGATGTGGCTCTTTGCGGTAACACAGCAAGAAAGTTGTTTCCTGGTCTCTGACTGGTTGGCCAGCCCTGTGTGAATAAAGCATATCAGACAGCCTCATGGTCATGACAAATGGCCACATTTTCATACAGGATAGAATATAACAGTTTACATATACAGAAGTGTTGCAGTTTAAGTCAAGGATCACCACTATGTTCTAGCAGAAAATTTCAATTCCAATTAAAGTTCTTTGAAAGATGTATGACGAAAACGGATGCAGTAAATGTCAGGATTGTCAGGGTTTATCTTGTATTCTCCTTCAAAAATGCTGTCATGAATGAAATATGCATTTCAGTTCCACCATTAATCACAAACCAAGTTTAGAAAAGAAGTTTAAGGGCATGGAATAAGTAAATCACCATTTTTTGAAAATCTACCATACTAATCACAAGCATAAGTCAACAGAAGAAAGAAATTAGTTTCATGTCCGAATCAGTAATTTTTCAGTTATTTAAAGGAGAATTAACAGAACAAAAAAAACAAACTGAAAGCATTGGAGTATCAAGACAACAGTGACACAGCGGAATCTGATCACATATAAACAACAATATCTGAGTGTGTCTTGATATAATATCAATTTAGACAACATCAGAACCTTCACAACAATCGCCATGAGGAGGAACAGCACATCTGTTCAAAGGTAGTTCTCCAGACTAGCATAGGGCTGGTAGGCCCAAGGTTACCAGCCAAAGAGATGATCATACAATGAAAAAGATGGTAGTAAGCTCACCCCCAACTTTGAGCAAATAGATTTGACCAGCTTTGCCCTCATGTACAGATGACAGCACATCTACCATGAAACGTCACTTGAGTAATAAATTTGGGCTCATAGCCTATAAACCTGCCAGAAAATCTAGCCTTACACCTTTCATAAAAGCTAAAAGATGTGTCTTTGCACAGTCTCATCGTGATTGGATCACTGAAAATTGAATGAATACATTATTTTCTGATGATTCAACTGTGTAACAGTTTGTATTTCACAAGCATCTTGTTAGAAGACCGGCTTGTGCCTGATCTGAAGATTGTTACACAGTCCAGAAATTGAAATCCCCCAAGCATCATGACTTGGGGACAAACATCTGCAAATGGTACAGCTGGTATTAAATAATTTAAGTCACAGCAGTAACCAACACGAGCAAATCATAATCGCCATTTATTTGCACATGAAAACTAGTTTAGTGTCTAACACATCTTTAGTTCTTATTCAAATTGATTCCAAATTGAATAAGGACTGAAGATGTGTTAGACATGAGCTTTCTTGTGCAAATAAATTCTGATCATGATTCGCTTCTGTTGGTCACTACTGTGACTTAACTATTATTACTGAATGATGACCGCAAGCTTGAATCATCGCAAGAAGATGAAAGCAGTACCAAGGCAAGAGATTCCTCAAACAGCTGGCTGCAAAGCTAGAGCTCGTTTTGTTGGTACAGCTGGTCTGTATTTACTCCAAGCAGGAACTACCATAAAGGGTGCAAATGTCTTGATTTTTTGGGAAAAAAACTTGTTACCTTACCGTAAATATCAGACACTGTGCACCAAATTCAGAGGCACAATTTGTAAAGTGTAACCAAGGAGGGAAATATACCAACCGATTCCTTGATCTTAATTCCTTACAGAAAGTGTCATTTAACAGCACACATTTACATTTATGTATCAAAAAACCTAATTATGAGATAACCAAACCAACACGTACCAGTATTTACACTCCACAGGTATCAATGTGCAAGGCAATTGCATTCACACTTAACCAATGAGAACATAAGATAAAAGCATTGTAGAAGTTGTTCAGCACAATGCATAAAACTAATTGCAGTAATTAAACATCAGCAGGTCAAAATATACCATCGTGGTGAGCTTTTAAAATAATGGCACGGCTTAAAATAGACAAACTCATGACAGGGAGTTGTTGTCTCCACGGAATTCAAGATTGCATTGTTCTTCATAATTTTGCAAAACCCATTGCAAAACCACAATACTGAGTGGCAGCTTGTTGTAGAGTGAAATGCAAAACTTCTAAAAATTTAGCAAAGCAGTGAAGGTTTAAGGTTTTCTGTAAAGTGAGTGGACAGAAGAAAAGATCTAATAAGTTAGAGAGCTTAATGTTTTGTTTTTGTGCTCCCTTGGAATGCCATGAGCAGTCTGTGGACACATGTGTCCAGATATTCTTTGCTACTTTCACAATGAATGCTGCACTGATGGTAGGCAAATGGCAACATCATGTGTGAAGCTATCCTTTGCACCCAGCTGTTAACACCAGTCTTTGGTATGACCTGACCAAGATTTGAAGCAAGCCTACCATCTTCAGTGACATGTGTCCTATCCCACTAGGCCACCTAGACAGGGGCGCATCCAAGGGGTCTGTTTGGCTGTCATGACAGACCCCTTGTACCGCATGTAGGCTACTCAGCATTAAAGCCGATGATAAAATATCAAACGCTGTCACTGCAGGTCTCTAATGCGGGTGGTTTGGAACAGGCAACAACCTACATTTCCCTTCTAACGTTGCATAGTACTATTACGAAACAACACCTTCCTGCCATGTATAAATAGCATCTGCGAAATGACATGAAACAATTCACACTTTTGAACACTTTAAATTGATGTTGCGTCAAAATGCATGTGTTTTGGAATTTCCTCCTCCAACAGTGCCAGCTCCAATGCCAGCAAAGCTGTCAGAAGCTCGTTTACTGCCACACACATGCAGAGCTGTTTTGTAATATTTCGCTTCATGGCAAGAAGACACAGTGTCCAATCACGATCATTTTGTTTTGCAGTTTCGGCCTAACTTTTATCTGCTGTTTACATCTACTAGGTTATGACAAAAGTACATAAGTTTAGGCCTTCCTCAGCCTCATGCCAAGTAATGCGGGTTCGTTTCAACTTCAGCAATATTTTTGCGAGGAATTTCTCATAATAAAAGGCACAACAGCTAGCCTCAGAAATTGTGGTCACATTATCCGAACAAAATATCAGTCAAGCGTTGTATTTCGAAAATAGCTTTTTCAGAATTGAGCAGTTGACGATGTTGTTTTCTGCGCAAAATGTCCTATATTGATTTCGCGTAAGTCACTTTTACATTACAGTCACTACCAAAAGTTTAAGACCACCTTTAATGTTCAAACAAAATTAACAAAACTCCACAAAAGCTGATTTATTCTCAATAATTTTTTATTTTCACACAAAATTCACATTGTAATTGTCCTTTTAATGCTGTATCCACCAAATTTACAGTATTTTGAGCCAAAAGTTGGTATTTTGTAGATACCCCTCCGTTTTTTTATCACTTCTTGCAGGCGCCATGGCATACTGTGCACAAGATTTCTTGGGAGATTTCTTCCACCCACACTTCTTTAATCACTTTCGCAAGGTCCTTAGCACTTGATGGATGTTTCTCGGCAACTTTAGTCTTCATATTAGTCCACAGATTCTGGATAGGGTTGAGGTCAGGGCTGTTGTCCGGCCAATCCAGAGCTTTGATTCGGTTCTTAGCCAGAAAAGTCTTGGCAACTTTCGATCGATGGCAAGGAGCGCCATCTTGCATGAAGATACTAGTTTTGCACTGCCATTTGAATTTTTTTCTGCTTTTCTGCCAGCAATTCAACGTAACGAGGGCCGTTCATGGTTGTTCCAGGTGGCAAAAAGGAGATCCCAGCTACACCATGTTCAGAAATCTCACCCTAAATCATTTGACTTGGTGGATGCTTCATTGTAGAAATCGTGGATTTCACATTGAATCGCGTTCCACGTGGTTGTCGAACTTGTCTTTTCCTAACTACGAATTGTTGCAGCGTAGATTCATCAGAGAAGATGACTTTGACCCACTGTGCTGGCGTCCAATCCTGATGTTTTTAGGCAAAGGCTAATCATTTAGCCTTCATTGCAGGTGTAAGGCGAGGTTTTCTTGCAGGCTTGTAGGATTTTAGGTCAAATTCCCATGAAAGGCGTCGGGAAACAGTCATGCAGCCAACAGTAACCCCTCTTTCCAGCAAAGCAGTTCGAACATTGTTAATAGAACTCAGTGGTGACCTCGTAACTATCCTCTTCATAAGGTAGTCATCTCTGATCGTGGTTTTTCTTGGTCTTCCTCTCCTATGCAAATCCTTGTAGGAGCCATGCTGGTTAAATTTCTTGATTGATTGATGCACAGCAGTTTTGCTGACCTTTAACTTAGCAGCAATTTTATGTTCTGATAGCCCTTCATTATGCAAAGCAACAATTTGGCCTCTTTGAACTTCACTTAGTGACTTTTTTCAACCCATTTTCACAATTTTTGAAATTCGAACAATTCTGCACAAAACCACTAAAAATGTTACCGATGTCGTTATTTGTCATTGCCAATGATATTTTGCAACACTCAAACAACAGTTGAAAGACAATACTTCAGTGCGATGAAGAAGCGCATAACATGGAATTCTGCACAAACCTGGATCACTAAGATAGTCAAAAACCACGGCCTTGTTCGCAGGCAGCCATCTGCTCACCGTGCAAAACCTGGGAGCGAATGTTACATCATAGACCGGTTTATTGGGACAATTGTGGAGTGGTCTGAATATTGCGCATTACTTGATGCAGTCAGAAGGCTGCATAAGGAACAGTACAGGGAATTTGCGTCAATTTATCATAGATGAAGTAGCAACTTGGGTTTACAAACACTCCGTGCAGAAAACTAGCATAGCGGCTCTTATGAGCAAATATTGCTGATATACTGTATATCGGCAGAATTTTGCCAACATAATGTTTTGGCAACACTACAAAATTCAAGAGAAAGAGTAGTTTTATGCTGAACAGTCATGTGAAAAACTGCCCTTCAGCGGCAGACCCCTTTTTTCAGATGCACCACTGCACCTAGACAGTCTTCAGAGAGTTTGCCCATGTCCATATTAGACAAACTTGTAATACTTCACAGTTAGATATGTTTTACTGACAAAAATCAAATTGCCTTGTGCGAAATGCACAATCACAGCTACAAAGTACAAAAATAAACTAGCACCAGCTGGCTTTTCTTTTTTTTCCTTCCAGTTCCAGTTCCATCCAGAAAAAAATATTTGTTACAATACACCTCTGCCAGTTGGGTTTCAGATCAAAAGTGGACTTCATTCAACCACAAGTTTAATTAAGCCGTGAAGGGAGAATACAAATTAATTATCTAATTAGGGGATTAATTGTTTCGTTGTTTTTAGGCAATAACTTTTGAACCAGAAACACTAGAAAGCCTATTGAAGGCTCAAAAGACTCGGATTCCAGCCTAGTTTCCAATAAAAACTTAGAGCCAAAAAATTCCATCTAGCAGTTGGGGGCCAGGGCCAGGTAACCTGAGACAAACTGGCCAAAAACCTATCCCACTTATGACATCAACCACAAAAAACCTGAAACCCAAAACCTAATTTTTTTCATTGCAAACTAGAAGACTCGCCACATCCTTTGAGGGTTTGAACATCTCCTAGGTCAATCGCCTAGCAACTTGTGGAGTTGCAAAGAAACACTAGAAACCAAGGTTTATGTGAACTGTCACAGCAGCAAATGTGTTAAGTGAAAAACAGTGTGCAAGTAATGTTAAAAAGTCACCATGATGCTTGAGTGTGAAGTTTGCCTGTCTCAACAGGCATCTTTAATTCTTACTTAAACTGAATAATCAAAGAAAGAAATGTAAATGATTTCATTTTGAAACACTTTTTTTATTGATGTTTGAAAAAATTAAAGATAAATTAACTCAAGTGAACATACGAAAAATACTCCATATCATCATTTCAAACTCACTTCCTCCTCAAGATCTTCAGCTGGTTTCTCAATGTATCTGTAGTATGCAGACCCTCTCTGAGGAGCATCAGGCCTTTCATTCTCATATTCTGTGAGTATACGAAACGAAGGCTTTGGAAGTTTTGATGGTGATGCAGAGGTAATCATGAGTGGGTTTGCATTTTCTCGACCATACTGTGGAGCTGTGACATTTTTCAAGTCCTTGCTATTGATGTTTCCTGGAAACAAATGAATAATGGGTTATTACTGTATAAACAAGTAAGTGATTAAGTTTTTGCACAGTAGTTTAGGAGGTGTCAGCATAGTAGAAGTGGTCCATCAGATATTTTTTAAGAAGATGGTCCATGGGCCAAAAGAGGTTGAGAACCACTGCTGTAGAACAAGGGTCACCAACATGGAGCCCACCAGGTTTCCCACAGGCCTGTTCTAAAAATAGCATCATAGCAGGGGTGGGCAATTAATTTGGTGCAGGGGCCACTTTGAGAAGGCCGGGTTTAGAGGAGGGCCGCACCTTTTTATGGGAGTAGAAGTAAGTCTCAGTTAAGTTAGCAGCACTAACACTTATTGTGATAAGTTGGAGGAAATTTCAGATTGGAAGATTTTTGCTGAATACTACCAC
>Ga0210059_1001744_pt1 | contig 33231 bp, 17 predicted proteins | sample Ectturendosymbi2_FD_188042 | JGI IMG/M metagenome (GOLD analysis project Ga0210059, IMG submission 188042) | Ecteinascidia turbinata endosymbiont from Florida, USA - Sample 2 (SPAdes) (version 2) | ecosystem: Host-associated > Tunicates > Ascidians > Unclassified | place: Key West, Florida... | reverse complement strand
ATGGGCAGCGACTCGCGCAGCAAACGCATGTCGGGCGCCCGGCTCAACTTGCGTTCGTAATAGGCCTGCGTCTTCATCTCGTGCTCGATGAAGTTGACGATGCTGGACATTTTCACGACGAAGTCGTCGTCGGCCGAAGCGTAGAAGTAATCCCGCGGTAGATTGGCCGACGCCCATTGCATCGCCGTCGAGACTTTCACCGGCATGTTCCTGCAATCAGAACACCGGCTGATGATCGTGTTTCACATATCTTCACTTAAAAGCGTGTTGACACCGTTCCAGGCAACTTTTCACTGTTATTTTTCCCGTGAGTGAGTAGGTTTCGGGGCCAGTCACGATCTGGTACTGTTTTAGCAAAAGGCTTTAATGATTGGATAATTATAAAGTCGGTGCCGCTATCCGTTGTAACGGTAGCAAGGGTTCGTTACAGATTTGCTAATCGGACGTCATGCTTTCGCCGGAATTTCACAGCGTCTTTAATTATATATGATGAAGCCCATCCTGCATTCTGCAGCCTCTGCACGCTAAAACCCTCGACCTATTCCGACAAAAGCAGCTGGGTCGGGTACTTTTTGGCGCCGGACATTTGCCGCCGGACTGTTTTGGCAACAACCGTTTTGGCGCCAGTTTAGAGACTGACAAGCGTGTGTAATGAAAATGGATAAAAACACGGATAAAAATTCAATGTATACCATAGTTAATTGTAGGCTAGACCTCGCTAATATTCAAGTGGTGCCCGTTAGTAAAAATGGTTTGTGGTGTTTAAAATACGCTCATCAACCTTAATGTGTTTAAAGCAGTGTTTCGTTGCTTTCCCAGCAATCAACTGCTCTTAGCAAGCACAACGCCCTCCCCACACGTGTCGGACGTTTCCACTCCTGCTTGTACAAATGAGGTATGGCCTCCTCTGCGGCCTGTGAGTGTGGTGCAGAAGAACAAACCGTCGACCCTGTTGTCCTCCACTGTCCAATCCATCGACCTCCTCATGGATTGCACGGCCTGGCGGTTCTGGACGATGAGACCATTGAATGGCTGCTCAACACCTGCCTCGAGATCTAGTGCGGCCTAGCGCAGTGACCAGGGTTGCCAGATTAGCTTTTTTGACGCCAAATTTCACAAATTTGGCTTTTTTTAGAGGCAGTTGGCGTCAAAAAATTGTTCGGCTTTTTGGCTTTTCTTTTCAATATTTTTTTGAAATATTTGGCTTTTTTGGAGGCAGTTGGCACATACTATCAGACTGGTGTTTTGGCTTTTTAAATACCTTGCTGAAGAGTGTTATTTGGCTTTTTTAGACAGTGCTTGGTGTATTTTCTCAAAAGTTATCTGGCAACTCATAAAAGAATAAAATTGTAGCATATCTGGCAACACATAATGCCAAACGTTCGAGTGGAAACACTGTAGAAAATGTGGAAGATGAAAATTTGGAATTGTTCCTGTGAGTGCAGAGGTAATGCTACAACTTGATTTTCCTAAAATGTCCTACAACCAATAAAAAATTTTAAATTTCATGTTTACTTAACAATTTGGCTTTTTTCACCCGGTTTGGCTTTTTTTCAGACTTGATTTGGCTTTCTTTCTCAAGAGATGTCTGGCAAACCCTGAGAGTGGCTATGAAGAACTGACTCAAAAGAAGAAGACCACGCGTCCACGCCCCTTCTGCATATTTAATACCATCAATGAGCTTCCAGATAAGTGGATGGTTGATTCCCAATTGGGCATACACTTTTGTGTGCTGTCTCGGCATGATCATTGGTTCTATCCTCACCAGCAATCGTAGCCTGTATTGATTAATATATTTATTGGAAAAACTGGTGGACGTGGTCCATCGCCTCGTCTTTTTGAGCTCCCCACAAAATTACATAATTATCTCCACAACATAATGCTGCTTCCTGACGCTTAATTCAGGTCCACATGAAGCAAACCATAACAATCAAGCAAATCATATTAGTTAACGCACTTTAACAACTTTATTCGAACAAGCACACAAAAAGTGATTAACGAAAATTATGGTAAAGCAGCACTGCGCCGCAACGACCTTATGTCTTTATAAGAAACAGCCTTATGTTGTGGCAGCCTTGTGCCGCAGAGAGTTTATATCTGTAAGGGGAGCAGCCTTATGCTGCTTCAACGATGCAAAGACCTTACGTCTTGACAACTAGCGGACCAACCCTATCGGCCCTCGTTATGCGGGAAACAGAGAGATGCGCACAATTTCTACGCTACTAAAATGAGCAGCAGAACCCTTGCCAAGGAACGCGGAACGGGACGAAAATGCAACCCGACAATTACTCGAGGCCAGATCAGCAATTAAGTGATGTCGCGTTACCACGCTTGACATGCGCGTTACTTATCTGTGACTAATCAAGCAGATAATCGCAAGCGCCAAATAGCCCCATTCCAAAAGCAGCTTTACCTGTATCCGTCAGGACCATCATACTGCAGTATGTCGCCGAACTGTTTGCTCTCCAGGCTCAGCCGTTGCTGGACATCAGGGTCTTCAACATCACCGATGATGAAAACTTGTGCAATACGAACTTGGTTCAAGAAATAAAGTCGTCCCCACGTGGCGCGAACAGCGGCCCGACGATCGAAATTCGTTGCCCGGGACTTCAAAATAATGACCAACGACCATTTGGGTTCTGTTTAACACAAATTCACAAAATATCTCAATCCGTTTGTTTCGTTTTCGCCGCGCAAAGCGTTTCAAACGGTCGAGAGCTGCCTTTGCGTTTCTCGCCTGATACGACTACATTCGCAACGCAAGGTGGAAGTGCGGTAACGAACATGGATGAGTACCGGCTGCATCGTCGAACATTCATCCTTTTAAAACGAAGGTGGTAACAATGTCATTTTACGGCCTTTGTTATGGAGTCTCGAATCGCTTGAAACATAAGAATCCCTTCAGCCAAACATCTTCGTTGAACGCTTTGCACAAACACACTATAAATTTTTGATCAAGTATTTTGCCGCGCGCGCTTGGCACTTGCAGGCTTACACAGGCGCAATAGTGCGCTTTGTGGTTGGTGTTCAAAGCAAACAATGTTTAAAACGTATCCTGAGAGCTTTTTCGTTTTTTTATAAATTGTTGGCCCAAAACAATCCAACACGTCCACGGCACCACTTCGGGGACATCACACCTGGCATGGCAGCCTTATTTTCGATGCCGTTTCGACGACAGACTGGTTCGAAACGGGACTCTGGCAGTTCGGCGTTTTTGCTTCGGTTTCTCCGTTTCAGGCGTTAAAAAACTTACCCCCGACAACTTGAGCAGCTTCTGATTTTCTTACCGCGACTCAAAAAAAGCATTTGAACGTGACTACGTGAAAAGGTTATTACAATTTGAGACCTGTCTACCTGCAATGTGTGCATTACAGAAGCTCTAGCATTCTCTTCAAACGACAAACGACAAGGCGCATACATAACAACTGTTAGGTATAGTCACTGCATCTACAGATCGGTGGTTTACGTTTAGATCACACGTAAATTTTGTGAGTCAAAAAACAGAAAAACTGTAGGCATTTTCTTAAACTTTGGAACGATAAGCTAATTATGTTGCAAATGAAACTTCTTGCAAAAAAGGGACTTTTGACACTACAGTAACCTTGAACCACGAACACCTTTCTTCGGTTGATTTGATTCATTGGTTTATTGTTTCATACGACTCTCCTAATAAGCAGAAACAATGCAAAAACATCATGCAAGGAAGTAACTGTCAGTGGAAATTATAATAAATGAAACCACAATGGCGAATAACTGATCAATGTAAAGGATTGGCGAAAGACCAGTGGAAGTGATCTAGTCAAACAACTCAGAAAAATAACTCCAACTTATGCAATAGTGGTGGAACGAAGACACAACCTTGTGCGCACATAAAAAGAGCAATAGTTATACCCGATTAAAGCTGCAGCATTATAAAAAATGATCTCAGCATCTGCACTAAGGTTGGGTACAATTTTTTACTCGCTGGCCGGACTGGACCGTAAAATTTGACAGCAGACCAGATATGACATCTGCCAATGGCTTTAGTAAAATAATTTAAACAAGCTCAGTGGACCAGATTAAAGAGAGGCTAAAGAGCTGCAATTTGCCCATGCATGTCTAGATTCTCTGCAAAAAGACGTATTCAACATACACAGCATACGACTGCTTGATAAAGCGGCGCAGTTAAGCGAAACCACGCCCAGAATCAGAAAAAGCGAATAAATTTGAAATTTCACGAATTTGAGTACAATTTCAGCGGCCATTATCTGCCTCATTCACCTTCTGCTTTAATTACCATCTAACAGAGATACTTGTTTTCAAAAAATGAAAATACCTCAGAAGCACGAACACATGCCAGTAATCATGTTACACGACGATGTTATCCAGCACTAAAGGGTTAACTTGAACCCAAGCACGCCTTTCTCAAAGCCAAACCGTGAGAACATGGCCATAAGACTGGTAAACTGTCGTGTGCTAACCAGTCACGAACCTGCATGCATTCAAAACAATCAAATTTTCCGCATTTTTAACAGTATCCTGTGTCACTGCAAAATGTGGGATCGTGCTTGATGCAAAGTTTGTGCATTACCAAAGTATTAGGCGTGTGAAATCTCGCCGCACCGCGGTCACTAAGCGTAAGGACTTTACTGCTGACCGTACTGAGTCGCGTAAATAATTCATTCGAGTCAAACGCCGCCGTAGCGTCGGAAACCGATACCAGTTGTTTAAAGTCGGGGCGCTGCTCGTTATGTTCGTTGGAACATTGGTGCAAGGACAACATGAGTAAACCGACATTTCGGCCTTAATCGCCTACACATTAATTCCAGTGAACTTTTTCCAGTTCTTTGTACCAGATATTCAAGTCTTACTCACGTACCTCGGCCGAGAAAGAATGATGGGACCCTGACTGTGTAGCTATCACCAGGAAAACTTTGTTTCTTAATCAGAGAATGTTTATCGGTAGAGAGCTATCAGCAGGAGTGTCGCGCCATACGTTTAGCACTTGTAAAGCAGGGCTGCGGAGCCGTCGTAAAAATGACACTGCTCCGGCTCCGGAGCTTTTCCTTTTCATGAACATGGTTCCGGCTCCTGCTGCTGAGCTCTTGGTTTCAGGAATACAGCCCGGGCGCTCTCTGTTTTATAACATGTCTCTGGCTTTTGTTCGTTTTTGCACATTCATATTTTTAATTGTCTTGATGTGCTTCACGTTGATTGGAAAACAGAAAATGTTTAGTACACAAAACTGAAAGAATATGCCACACATGTTTGAGTAGGTTAATCTAATACTTTTTACAATCAGCGCTCTTAGCATGAGAAAATCAGCGAGTAAACAACAAACACAAGTTCAGATGATTCAAGAAACAGTTACTAGTAGCAATGTTACGTTAATGGTAACCTAAATTAATTCTGAAGAAGCAGTCACTGGTTTTATTGTTAATGCCTGAGGACCTTTCGTTATTTATTACGACCGGAATAAAAAAACGTCTGTTTGGAAAATTACATTTGTATCCAAGTATTTTGACTCAATCCAGTCCCAATCGACCAAGTGTTTTGCACTCGTTGCATGCTTTGCCTGTTAAGTCTTAGCGGTGCCAGCTAACAGCTCTTCCCAGGCAAACCATGCAAAGAGCGTAAAACACAATCGATTACCTGTCTCATGTGTACTTTCTAACGTGACACATGTGGGTTTACACTAGCGACAAGAAGTGTTTAAAAGCCGTTTGTTCGAAGAAATATTATGGCTTCCAACAAGAAATTCACCTTTGGCTTCCTTAAAATATAGCTGAAAATTCTTGATTTCTTATCTTTTGCACTCTTAATTAGCAGTGATGAATAGCAAGGAAAGCAAAATTTAACTTGCAAAGCTTCGGAGAAAATAAGACCGATTACGATGAAAACTTAGAATTTATTTCCACAGATGGTTTTTCCTACCCAATGCAAAGCACACTGATTTTGCGTAGTTTGTCTGCAATGCAAGCACAGAACTCAAATGTGAAAAATGTAACTAGCTTGGCGTTGGATGTACTGCAAATGGCAAGGCATTAGCGCTGAACTTCTTAACTATGAACAGACGGGCTGATCGCGATGCAGTGCAAAAAACAAATGCTAAATCTTAAGGCTATAGGGAGGGAGTATCTATTGATTCGAAGTAAACAAATGCTTTTGGTCTGTAGGCCGCATCTGCTGGGGAGCCGAAGGTGTCTCCTGCCAGCGCAGTTTTCCGTCGGTACGTCACCGCTCCGACGACCACCCTTGCTCATGAAGTACAACACAGCAGCGGCGCTTTGAACAATGTCAGCTTGTGAAATACTATCTCGTGCAACACATGACTTTCATGTTGTTATCCTAAAGCACGACGAACTAGACGCAACATGCCACACTAAAACTTCGTCATTGGAACTACTTGAAGCAATTTCCTCACGTAATGTAGTGTTGGCCTGGTCAAGCACAACGCACTAAGCAGGCGTACGTTCCAAGGCGCATTTCGATCACTCTCCACCGCAATTCCCACTTTTACCTGTTGCCAGCCTGGCTATCCAGGACACTCAAGCGAAAACTGGGACACATCTCCCGAATACCAGGACTTGTCGTCGCCCTCACAATGAATGAGTGTCGCCACCAGGTCCACAACTATGGGGGCAATTGCCCCAATTGAAAAATTTAAAAACATTAAGTTGTTGATTACAACATCAAGTTACATCATTTTGCCTCCCACCCGAAAATATCAGCTGATTGCGGCCCTGGTTGCCTCTCTTTGATCTTGAAGACTTTCGACGTACTTCTAAGACGTCAGCAGTGCGGGGAGATCTGGTGTTTGCCAGGACGACGTCAAACGCGACCTTGGCAAATTGTGAGTAGTGCCTGTACCATCAACAAACCTATACGACTGCCTTGGACAGATGATAACAACAACAGCATAGCCGCGGACAAGGCTTTCATCTTGCGCGGAGCAGCATCAGCCGTGCACTGAAGCGTAGCCAACGCGAGCTCTCACTTGCAAACTGATACCTGGACCTAAGCGAAGCGTCACAGTTGAAAACGTTTACGTGTGACTGGCGAAAGCGCGAAAAGTGACCGCGTTTAGGTGGAGGGCACTTTTTCCTCCTGCCGCATATGCTATGGACACGTCAGTCATCTCATATCCCGCAACACAAAAATGTAAAACATGCACTGCAACGTCAGATCAACCGTAACAATCATCATCGACGAGTTTTGCTCACACAAGGTGAAGCGGCTTTGCCTTCCAACATTTCCAAATATACCACCGACGGATCAGATCAGCTTCAAATTTCATAATTATTATTCATAACATATATATTTATGCCTGAAGTATTACACTGAGTTGTATGCTTCATTAAGCACTTCCTTGTACGATTGGTCAAATTCTTTCTTTTTAACTGCAGGCTTTAAAAATTGACTTTTAATTCTGATGTTTACTGCAGGATTAAAAACTTCCAATTTTTAATTCTGGTGTCTACTGCACGATTAACAATTTCATTTTGTCAATACATTTGGACAAACGTCAGGATGCACAGAGTAATTCGCGACAAAATCCAAGACATTTAACCGCCAAAGAAAAATTCAAGGAAATTAAAAAGTTCTCATGCAACAACTCTAGAACAGAAGTGTTCAACTTTAAACTGGGATGTGTGCCCGCCAAGATTTTCACACAGTTTAGTCCCGAGCCGTTTCATATTCAAAGTATTTGCTGGCATTGCAAACTAACTTCTGTGGGCAAACAAGTCTCGTCAAATCAAACAGGAACGCTGCAGTGAGCTACTATTTGTTGCTGGTTTCCGACAGCAATTTGCTCAGTGTCACTGAATTATTGAGTTGAATTGCTACAAAAAACACGTGATTTGTGCCTGATAAATATCCAATTTTTACCTAAACGTAATAACTCGTGTGACATTAAGAACCTACGGCGCCCAACGTTGGCACACGTGCCCTGCGTTGTGCTAGAAAGTTCTTACAATGAGAAAACTAAGATATGAGATTGCATAATCCACAAACTCACACCTGTAACAGTTTGGTAATGGGATTTTCACTAAAAGTTACCATTTCGGGGACATAAATGTATTTTTAGATCCGCATTTCCTCTGGGGAGGGTCGCAGAGGCAGCAGCCCAACGAGGGCAATCTCAGGTAGTTCTGCTGGCTCCACCTAAAGACTGGTCCAAGCAAGCTGGGATATGTATTCATCCCATCGGGTCCTTTGACGACGTCTGCGGCCCCTTTCCTGTGGGTGCAGCCAGCAACACTTGACCCGCCAAATCTTTCGTTGGACATTCTGGTCACGTGGTCAAACCATCGTAGCTGAGATCTCTCGATTCGGAGAAGCGGCTCAACATTCATGGCTTTACGAATTTCACAGCTGCGCACTTCGTTGTGAAGTATTACGCCTGGAAAAATCCTGAACTCTGCAAAAATCCCATTTCTGCCGCTTACACTTGGATTAACAGTCTTTCAGTCCTTACCCAAGATTCATGACCGTAAATCAGGACAGGTCCGTAGTCAGGCTGTAAGCTTTGGAAGGGCAAGATGCGATTTTATGGGGTCACAGTTTTTGTTTTTATTTTGTATTTGGAACACCTTTTTCTGGGTACAAAATAATTTGGGGGACTGCACCCGAATGCCCTCCATGGATACGGGCCTGGGTGAAGCTAGGAACAAAGACCGATTTGAAAAGTAACAGCTTTGCGGTGTTTGAAAGCAGTTAGTGACCATAGAGCGATAAAGCTTACACAGAATTGTGTTTACTTTACCAACCCGTGTGTGTATTATTTCCTCGTTCCGCCTTCCCCACACGTGAATGCCATCCCAACGTGCTTAATCGTCTCCACTTGCCGCAGTGTATTGACACTCACTTGCGGCGTACACTGGGGACAGAAATAACTTTTCTGAAATCTGAATTGACGCCCGCAAAACAACAGTCTTGTAAATCATCTAAATGTAACTTGTCAGTCATCAAAAATTGTTTTACATCTCTTCTCTCACAAGGAAAATTCACCAATCAAAGCATTTGTACCACACACCCACAAAACGTTATGAACTCTTTCAGAATTCCATGGTATGTATGCCCCAACTTTGAACCGTCGGCATCAAGTGTTGATCTTGAGATGAAAACTGTTTGACACACCTTGCGTCGTTACTCTCTCATGGAGTTCGAGGGAGTTTCTGGATCTTGCAAGAACTGGCCATTTTATTAGATTAACTTTTGTTGCATACGCGTAACCAGGGGGGCCATGGCCCTCCAAATTTTTAGAATATCCAGTCATTTTGTGGTTTGAGAAGCGGCGCCCCAAATGAAAATACTGCTGCTCGCCTACAATCAAACATTTTAGCCTCACAAATGTTTGGTCTGGCTACGAAACTGTTTTGTTGTTCAGACCTTGAAATGAACTTGAACCAGAGATTGCACATATGGAATTGTGCGCTATAGAAATCGCTGTCCCAACACAAGGACGAAAACGAGCAATTAAAGAATTGCTGCTCAACACCTGCCCCAAGGTCTGGTGCGGCCAATTGAAAGAACTGGCTCAAAATACAAAGACGAAACCACAGAAAAATAACAAAGTCAAAAGACTTGAAACCTCCACGTGAATTGAGCAAGCAGTGGGTGTGGCCACGGGCGACTGCGCAACAAAGACAGCCAGGTTTTACGAATCGCCCAGATGGCGAAGGGAGCTATTGTCCAACAATAGCAGTACCTTTAAGATGTAATCTCTCACCCTATATTGCAATTACGGTTGAGCTCTGTCAAACTTTCTGAGACCAAAAGAGGCTAAAGAAAATACCAGTTCCTCACGGGTCAGTGTTGGCCGAATCGTTGGTCGTTTCAGATTTAAATACCCACTGTTATTTTTTGCGTCTTAGATTCAAACCATTGACGCTCCGCATCACCTAATGGTGTTTGCCGCATTCAAAGTTCAAAAACAACTTACACCTGAAGGCCCATCGCGCTCATGACCATGCCGACGGGTGCGCCGACCCGTATAACACTCTACAACTTTCAAAGCAACAGGGAACGCAACACCTACCACCATGTGATAGTTGTCTACAAGGACGACGGGGAGCGCCAGGTTGAACTAAACCAAATAGTTGGTTTTGTACGCCGACAAGAAGGAGCCTCGTGCAATGAAGCTGCCGTCTCCAGTTCGATGGGCTAGGCGCTGAAATGAGTTGTCTACAACTCCGTCGCGTTCTCTTAACGTAGGCACTCAACTGCACCAAATCGGTTCTACGGAACAACTCATATCTGCTATCCTGGTTTGTAGCGACTGGAGGATCTTATGACGCTTGTTACATTTACCTGCCCCAATAATTGGCAACTATTTCAGAATAACTTCCCCATTCTCATTCTCAAGAAGTGAAACTTCCTTGCGCTTCGTTCCCCGAAAATCCCATGGCTTGATTTCAACATCTACATTAGGAAGCACAAACGATTTGGCCGAATATCTGCTCTGTTTTCTGCAGTTCTCTTCTCACGCTTTTCGCATTGATTTTTCGCTGCGCATTTTTTATTAACGACGTAACGCTACGAAGCCGATTCAAGCGTGCTTGACCTCAATGCCAGTAAGCAAACTGCACACCTCAAATCCACAAGCTTGATAAAAAACTACTTGAAGCTGCTTTCAAAAGAAAAGACCACCCAACACCTGGAGCAGCAAATTAAAGTGACGAAAACACAGCAATATCTCGTTTTTTTACCACTTCTTGCATTGATACTTGCTCTGACCAACCTTAGGCATCATATACGGAACAGTACTTAGTTTTTCCAACTCCATCCGCTTAATTTTCCTCAACGGCAGTGGGTTTGCCATTGAAACGTCTTAAAACATTCGCTTTTGTGATTTGTCAGGTTTTTATGACATATTAAGCAACTCCCATCAGCAATGAATACAAATAATTTGCCCCGTAACGTTACAAGTTGTTGTTTTCACCAGGAACTTACCCTTTTTCCGAATTATCCACGGTTGATCTATGGATGGCACAATACCAAACAACCAAGATGATAATAAATTTTTGAGAAGTACTCGTTGTTATACAGGATGTCCACAAAGTCTGGGTACAAAGGGGTTTTCGCCCCTAGTCTAGGTACATAGGGGTTTTCATGTGGAGTAGTCCCCTCGTTCACCAGACCTTTCTCCCCTTGACTTCTTTTTCTGGGGTATATTGCAAGAAAAAGAATACACGATGAAGATTACAGATTTAAACCAAATGAGAGAACGCATTACCAGTCTTTGTGCTGAAATCGACGGCAATGCAGACCTATTCCATCGAGTTCATCCTAAATTTGTAAAGCGCATCCAACTTTGCATTGAAAATTATGGAAATCATGTTGAAAATATTATTTATCTACATCAGAATTGAATAAAAAAGTGTGTTTTTTACCACCCAGATTTTATAGACACCCTGCAGTACCAGAGCCACAGCAAAGCCCAGGAGGAAAAAGCACCATGAAATACTGCAGTCGAGGGCTATCAACCTTTGCTATATAAACAGACATACAAGAAAAGGGTGGGTGTTCAAATCTCCCAACATCTTGTCAATGAATTCGGCAGTTTTTTGAAATCCTATTTTTACATCACAAGCGAAGAGTCCACAACCAAGCATATCCATCCCTTGCTTATCAGTCCATGTTCGTGTATTTTTGCAAACATCTTACCCATGCGAGAGAGGTTCTCGGACCTTTGGTACGAGGTTCGGCACAATTTCTCATGATTTTCATTCAAAGGTCACTGGCCCCAGTGAAGTGGCCGCTTGTCTCCCCTCTCCAGGACAAGGCGTTTTCGCTTTGTCGAAATGCGAAATACGCCGCAGTGAACGAAGAAAAGCAGTGCCAAGAATGCGCGCCGGCACAAACAAGCACGAGACATTTTATCATTATCGGTTTTTGTTCCGCATCGGTGGTTGCGATGACTATTCGCGAACGTTCCCTGCGGCAGACAATTACGTGCGCATCACGTGACATCAGCGAATGCAGCACGGCATTCATCATTTTGGCCAATAACAATTGCTGACGAATCCTTCATTGTAGAGCTGCTCAGCTGACTATAGACCTGTGCTGAGTTGCTGACGGTATCTGCTTACTGCATCTGCCACATTGGTTGAGACATACGCTAAAAATACGAACGAATTACACAGCAGGATCAACATACATAACGTGCCATCTATTGTGAGTGTCACACGTAAATAAAACTACCATCGTTCTACGTGTAGTGATTGACGAGGTGTAGGGTTTGCTTGCAGTGTGTGACTGGATTATTTTATTTTTATTCATTTGTGTTGTATACCTTATAATGCGAAAGCTTTTACCCGGAATATTACGGAATTATCGATTATATACCAGCTTCGGAAAATTTTCTATTTTGCTAGCAAAATTTCAAATCACCTGCGAGGCTTTTAGTCCTTCGTTGAATAGAACTGCACAGGATTGCATCTGTTTGACAAGCCATGGTAAGGTATTTACTAATCTCCTCAGATTCACAGCTAATCAGTTCCGTTGAGAATGAACATGAAAACATGCGCTCTGTGGTGACGGGCTGTGAGGTTGGCAGCTCACTTGGCAATTGTTTTGAAAGTGCAGTAATGCGAATTTTACTGCAAGGATTTACTACGGTATTTCTTGAAGTAGGTGGCTGCTTTTAGCCCACTATTTCTGCTCATTAAACTAGCAAGGCGGAAGTTTTTGCTTGAAGCCGCACATCCATTGATGTGCTTTAACGATATCCGCAACTTGCTCACGTGATGTTTTTCAAAACAACTACTTTGATGAAAATACCTCCAATAAGCGCTATTGATAATAAAAAAGCCACCAGTTATATTGTTTTGTGAAGCTAAGTACTGCGAGGGACGCTCTTCTACTTCTTAAATTCTCCACACCCTAGCACAGTGAGCAATGATGTCTATAGCAGAACAATCGTATTTGTTTCTGCTACAGCATACATACATTCCAGCGCCGAGTATAAGTTTGTAAACGCAAGCAAACCGACCGCTGCTGACGCAAGCATATTAGCCTGGAACGAACAAACGCCAGTATCATGTTCCAAACTCAGCACTCGCATCATATCGCAAGAACGCGATTACTGACGCGCACCATTTCATTTTATAACGACACGAACATGTTGCACCACGCCAGTCGATTTCGAGGTCAATGGACGACGTACGCGTAACGCCACTGCGTCGGAGAACCACAAAACGCTTTTTGTGCTACAGATACTCGAAGGATGCCGTAGCTTGTAGCCAACGACTTCAGTCAGACGATTCTGGTTTCTTGACGTAGCTGCCGTTATCAGTGTTTGATCGCTCATTTGCAAGTTTGCACGAAGCTACTTCTTGCGCCTTGACCCTTTTTACACATAAAAACGCCATGTCAGGTTTGCTTGAGACCAGGGTCTCCAAACCTTTTTTGCTTGAGGGTCACATAAGTTACTACCCAACAGTTCGAGGGTCGGGCATCCTACGCAATTTGATTGTTTCAACAAATTTTTCGAAAATTGATTATTTTTTCATTATTGGCAAAATATCTTCGCGGGCCGGATTTGACCCGTGGGCCGTAATTTAGAGGCCCCTGCTTAGACTAGCAACGAACGACGTAGTATCCATTGCGTAATGTGTTGGATTTCAGCTTCTTTTCCAGGCATTTAACCCGCCTGCGCATGATAGATTTTTTAGTATCGTGCGTGTAGCTTGTTATGTTAGACTACGACTGAGCGAGTGGAGCCTTTCATTGGCGTCAACTTCTGCCCTCGGAATAAATGTGCCCGTTCTGCGCATACATATTATAGTATACATAGTATGTAGGATGCCATACACGAAGGTCTACCAGTTCCATTTCGGTAATTTCTGCGAGCTGAAGCTGAGACGTCGAAACCGTTGAATCAGCAATTTTTTATTTTATCGAACACGTAAGTGTTTGACAGGAAGCTCAAACAACCAGGAAATCGGAAAGATCTCTACACCTGAAAGACGAAAGTGATTTGTCAGTTCAAAACTGTAGAAATGTGCTCACTGAACAAAACGTTGTCTTCCATATGTTTGCAGAGTGATCCGTTCACCGGTTTACTCACATCTTCGAGAACTTTCCATGGCACGAGGGTAAATTCCATGGGCGGCCGAATCACACTTAAATTCTTGGCAAAAGGAGCTGGCAGTCCTTTGAAAGGATCGAATGTGATATTGCGGCCCCTGCAAAGAATAATAAAGCCAAACGTCCCTTCAGAAAACCCTCATGAACGTGAGACGGTTTTTGCTTCCGCGTCATACATCATTATCGCCTCGACGCTCGTTGATTCTCTTAAGAAATAACTTACATTATAAATTTCCGGTAAATGAGATTTTTGTCAATATTTCTCTGCGATTCTCTCAGCAACGATTGTTGATTTTGCTCACATTGTCTGCCGAATAAGGGCTAACGACCTCGTGCAATACATTTCCAAATTTATGCACTCAAGCTGCAGAAAGTTGCCATCAGACAAAAATGCTCTTTTGCCACTTGCTTTTCAGTGTTTTTTTCCGTGATGCATCCATCCATCACAACCAACAGCTTTAGGGAATTATCAAATTCAAAGACCTGTCGCTTTACAACATATCAAACAATATAATTTGTTGTATCGCACTACTGTGACCACCATTTTGCCAGGAATTCTTTAAACCAGTGACGGGTAGAACTTGGGTCGCAAAACAAAAACAGATTGCCATCGAAGATTTCGTATATTTGGTAACGATCTCATCCACATTTCATGCGTTTGGCCATTTTTCTGCTGCTTTTTCTTCTGCAAGTTAAAGGTGGGTTGTTCCTTCTTTTACACCATGACCTATTTTCGTGGGATGATGCCCGTTGCTTTTGTTTTTCGGACCATTTTCGAGTGCGCAGGTCACCTTCAAAGAAATGTTATTTTCAGTTGTTCGTTCCCAAACGTGACAAAAGTGGGGAAGAAACGATCCAGGTTTGAGGGGCAGAAGGGCCAAAAACATGGCCTGCGAAACTACCCTCCAGTCACAGTGGTCCGCAAAAATTCTACGCTTAGAAATGCACGAAGTTCTGTAGCCACATTTCTCGTTTTCTTGACAAGACACATCGATCTTTGCCAACGCTACACCTGCAGTTGTCAATCCAGGTGAACGGAATGCTTTCAAATAATAAAGTTTAGGAAGGCATCACGACAATGAGTAACACCTCACCTGATTCGAATGTCGATTTCTACGGCGTAGTCCAGAGAGATGTCGACGACCGGCTCGCCGTTGCTATGGAACGGGCCCCTGCTGACACATGAGTAAATGAAGCGGTTCATAATTATCAACCAACAACATACTGCAATCGACGACACGACAAAGCAGAGAAACCACTCGGCGCGAAACATTTTCGCGGGTCGCGTTGATGTCCAACTAGGAGCATGAACGAGGTTACGAGATCCCGTTTTTTTATTAGTTTCTGTGCATCACCTTTTTTGAAGTACAGAGGTTTAGGGTGTTTGTTGTTTTCATCTTGTATAGCCACGAATATACAAACCAAACCTTTGCGCTGTCTATTGAAAGGAATCCTTTCCCAGCAAAGATCAGACACTAATATCTTACAAAGTATAGATTTCGCGTACTAAGCAGTTATCATCAGCTCTTATTCAAATAGAACCAAACCTTTGTTGATTAACAATCATTAACTTTGCTGATTGACATCAGTACATAGGTTAGGAAACTTGTACTACATGTAAGGTTCAAGAACTTGTTGTCGGCACATATTTTCCGAGCGGATATGGCCACAAGCATATACGCAGATGGATTTGAATCTCAATCAAGTGAAATTATTGCTCGGAATTTATAATTGTATTTAGTTTCTTTTTCGAATTAAGCACACAATAATGCTAGGAAGTTGATAACATATAAAAGCGTGGATGTCAATCACGGGGAGCAAAACAGATTAAGTTGACTGCAAAATTAATCTCGGAAAATTGCTACAGACGGTGATACAAGCCAGGCGCTCTGCTGATAGGTCAGGGCTGTGTTTCAAAGTGAGCACAATCGATTCTTGAGAACTGCAGTTCTACCAGAACAACACTGGCAGATCCTGCTTTGTTCGGAATTCCACAAGGTTCCTGATGCGTTTATAAATGTTCATATCAAGCCAAACAAGAGTGAGGTTGTGTGTCACTAGACTAATATATGGGGTCGACTGCCAGGTACTTCATTTGCGCAGAAATATCGTGTCAGAAACCAAAAATATATACATTTCGAGTTTTACGTCGCTTGTGACAGTCATAAACGAAGCAGAAAGAGACAGAGCTATTTACCCGCCGTTGAAGTGCCAGTGGCGGATGACTGGTGATACAATAAAAAGAGTACTGCGGGAAAAAATGTAAACCATCATTGTAAGCGAGAGCATGAAAAACAATCTCCGTTTTTTCAACCTGAAGACCCGATGGTGTCCGCATCTCCTAAAAAAGCAAACATGGGAGCGCTTAACTCAGTCACACCAACAAGATTCACCAAGCCCGTCACTCCGACTTCCGGAATAAAAATAAAACGAAAGTTGGTTACAATTCAGTTGTCAATGACGTTGCAAGTAGCGCAGATTCTTCTAAAAAACACATTGTCTAAAGCGGAAGATCAGTCAAAAACAACCTTATGTGCGTGGGCGCAATTTTGTTCTAAAACGTGGGGGGACAGTTTGGTGTGAAACCAGTGTTGCAATCTCTCCGGTGGTGTTGCGTTGATTGTGTGATTCACCACGAACGGGATGTGCGCGAAGTGAGCACAATTCAATGAAGAATAACACCATTATATATGTAGCACGAGCAAGCACTCTCTTCCTCTCTGTTGTTGATTGTATGATTCACACCACAAACGGGATGTGCGCGAAGTGAGCACAGTTAAATCAAGAATAACACCATTATATATGCAGCGGGGGCAAGCACTCTCCTCTATTGTTGCTTGCTGCCTCGGTCTGAAGCTTTGCGCATATGCCGCTCGGCATTTACGATCGCAACACCAGTATGGTCATCGGGTCGATGCAGAAGTAATGTTTTATAAATACAGATCCCCAATCTTTTTTCTAGAGGTGTTTTGAAAGCAGCACTAATCACGCTTTGCTTTATTCATATTTGGATACAAACAAGCAGAGCAATATAGTACAATAGTCTACATCAATTGGGTTCTATCAGAGCTGTCAGTTGAAGTGAACAAAATGCTGAATCGCACTGGTCGCAGTCGCACGTGCATATGACTCTTATAGTAGAACACATCAATTTTCATGCATTTTATAAGTGTGAATTACAAGTTGCTTAACGTTACAGAGACGATAAATATTTTTCTTGCACATTTCCATTTTTTAAAAAGCTGCAAATCTTTTTAATGCTACTGGGATCATGCATGCAGTCCCACCCCTACCAACATCTCCATTGATATCCTCTTACTACCACCAAAAAAGGTTTGGCTTAAAATTGATTTTTTACAAAATGATTTCAATCTATTTTTACTGCTGGTGGGTGGAGGATGTATCCTTTCAATCTCCCTTGTTGGCCCCTGCATACATGCCCATCTAGCCTAAACGTAATTTCTGCCTACCTAATCGTCTGGTGACTGTTACCTTGTGACTTCTGTCGGGGCTGCCACTTAGCTCAGTCCTTTCACAAACGTTCCCCGTGTCCCCACCAAATCACGCCCATGCTTATGTATAACACCGCAGCGAAAACTCAGGTATAACTATTTGGCTGCAAAAAAAACTGGACTGCAATTAAAACTTACTGGCTAGTCAAAAAGAGCGCCAGGACTGAGTCAAACCTTTTCTTACTTAAGTATAAGAAATATAAGTGTTACCTTCAGACTCAGATTTCTTTGACTTGAAGGCGTTAACAATTTTAAGCTCGCAGAGAAAATCAGCAATGACTTTGTGGAAGGGGATAAGTAATGCGCTATGGTGGCCCACTTTATCCATCAAACTTTAGAACTATATGTTTTGAAGGGTAATGACTCGAACCGCTTTCATCATTTACTACCTTCAGAACGTTGCTTACAGATTCATAAACGTTTTTCCACCATATTTGAAACGTTTAAGCTGTCACAGCTAACATGAAATATGAAAGACAAGGTTTCTTTACAGGCCCATTGCTACCCCACAAACAAGAACCATTTTCGCTTTTAGCACATTTAAACGAAGAAATCAAAACGAAGTCTTTCAAAAATATGTTAGTTCACAAATTTATTAAATCTGATGTTTGACTTTTCCATATTTTATCAGCATGCAAATTAGTTTTTGCTCTTTGATGGTAGCATTTGTGTTATTTCGTGATTTGAGTCACAAAAATACATGAAAATAGCACAACAAAAAATGACCTGCTTCATAATTAAAACGCTGCAAGAGAAGCGATTTCGACATATTTCAACAAAATATTCTGCTAATGTTCGGCCACTGTCGACAACTAAGGTCATATAATATCTTACCTAAACGACGCGCCAAGTGATTCGAGAAAACGTAAAAGCATGGCCCAGATGGGCCATTTCGCCACCCGATCGGGGAGGAGTGACCGGATTTGTGTTTGAGGTGGACACTCCACCCTGGATCCCACGTGCAGGTTTATGCACGCCCAAAGCTGTTTCTGCGACGTTCGCATCATCAAAATTACATCACTTCCTGCCAGTGGGTGACGCGTCAGCAAGTCACATGTTTAAATACCGTATCTACATATCTGCAAAACAGTCAGCAATTCGCTCAAGTCAGGAGTAAACACGCTCATGTTTTCATCAATGTAGATCTGAAGCCTGGCGTAACGGAAAAAGCAAAGTAGATTTGCCACAAGTTTTTAACGTATATAACACCGAATAATTAAATGAGTCAACACAACTAAATCATTGTCATAAGTCGCTGCAATGCGAAATGATCTCTAGTTGACAGTTATCAATATCGCATATCGCAAAATCGGTTGCTACAATTCGAAACGCATTTTGATTTACAGTGAAAAGGCGGACGTCCAGGGACGCCGGAGAGCGGGGGCATGACGGAGGACATTACCCCTAGGACCTTTCAAAAAGGGGGGGGCAACGGGTGTGGAGGTACCTTTCCACAGCAGCATGATACGTAATTTTATCGTTTATGAAGAAGATTGACGGGAAATAAGTTTATTGCAGCCATTCGCGCGCCCTGAAAAGTAAGAATGGTTTTGTACAATTTTTGTCATTATTAGTTTTGAGGTCAGCATTGTTGCTGAAGAGAAACGATCATAGCGACTTTTTTTCGTTTTTTTATACGTTTCCATTGCCCTGATCTCTTTTCCCGCCCCACTGCCCTACCATTGCTCCGGTGTCCTTACGGACGTCGTTTCGTGCGTATCGCGCTTTTCACAGCGCACAACCACCAACGGGATTCTTACCTTTGTTTTTCGTCAAATCCCATTAAGTTGACCTTATTGTCTAACATGGATTTGCCTGTGAACAGCGAAGACCCAACGCGGCAAAATTCAAAGCGCACGTTGTTATAAAACCGGCAAAGCTTTGAAGCCGGCGAGGCGAACACGGGCAAGAACACTGTCAGTTCCAATTATCGTACAACGCTCTGAAAAAATAACTCGCACACGCCAAAAAACAAACGTGCTGTTTCCCCTCAGAAGGTGCCGTCCGGAGCACGGAACCCCATTTGCTACACCACTGACTGTAAGTTGTAAGTAAAACTGATAAAACCTTGCAACACGTACAGCAAAAACATTTGAACCCACCTGTCGGACGTGCTGCGCCAGCCCAGTTACTTGCGAGATCACGCATTGACAGTAAGCGATCCGTTAAAAAGCAGTGCAAGCCCTTTTAATGAAGCCGCCTGATGAAAGCCAGGAATCCAAACACGTTGTATACAACTAAAAGGCGGACTTGGACGAAAATGCTGTTGTTGTAAAACGTGAGATAAACTGTCGGCTCCACTTGTCTGTAGTTGCAACATTGCGGCTTTATAGCTGTATAAACCCTGAGTGCGCTAGTCGTAGTCGCATCTTGAGCAAGAATGTCCAGTATTGCTGGTAGAGCTACAGTACTTTGGTGGAAGTTCTCTCGATCTGCTTTTCAAAAGACGACAGATAAGACCTGTTTAATTTTGAAACTATCTTCTGCGCCGTTTCAGCATCGTTTTAATGCATCAAACAAGGCCATGATCTGAGGAAGCAAAGTAAGAAATCTCCCTCAAAACGATAAAACCCAAAATGCAGGTTGAACCTAGAAATTGCATATTTCTCACTGCATTACCCAGAAAGAAAGCATTTGGTTTCAGCAGAATTTTTTGGTAAACCGTTTCAAACGCTTCACACTTACATAATATCACTTTGCAATTACAGAAAATATATAAAATCTGACTGCAACCACTTTGCTGGTTCCAGAATTCAATGTCCTTTTCTTGAAACAGGTTTCGCAAGTGACCTCGTGCAGATATGTCCGTCTCTCCGCTGTCGAAAAAATGTTTTCAGTCGTCCACCGCGCGAGAAGCTAGTCGCTCTTGCAACTGCTTGTTCGATATAACTTGAAACAAACTTGAAAAAACTCCCATTTCTTGCTGCGTATGAGCCGGGCCGCAACCAGCGGATATTTTTTGGGGTGGCAAAACGATTGCAACTTGTTGTTTTACCTAACAATTTGACTAACCAAGAAGGTTTAGGCGCTTTCAAAATGCTTGTTAAAATTTCTAGGGGGGGGGGGGGCAGCGCCATTTCCCCCGTACCGGGTTGCAGGCCTGCGCATGAGGCTGATTCCTCGGTTGCAAGGCAAGCGCAATCATGCGTAGGTGAGCACAGGTTGTTAGGTCAGAGGAATTGTTGCCCAATTCACCGTCGCCACATCCCATCTTTAACACGTAGACAAATTTATCCCTTTCAAGACTGATTTTAAACAATTCTAATTGGAACCCCTTTTTTGTGGGGAAAGCTCCATTTTTATCTGCCTAATCTGACATATATTTTGTTTCATGTATTTTTTGCCTGCCTATTTGTATAAACTAGAAGTGGGATATATTTGCTGCAACAGTCCTAACCACTAGGACAAAAATTTCCCTACAGTACACATCGCACAAAATCGACTAAAGTTACCAGGCAATTTTTAGAGCGGAAAATGCTTTTATTCGACAGCAAAGCTCATTTGTTTTCATCCAGTTATGTTTGGTATGGAGTACAACAGTCCATGAACAGGACCACATTGCATTTTGGCACAATATGCCACATTTTTATTTTATTTTCGGCATATCGAACACAGCGTCTTCTTGATTTCTTTTTCATTGGCAAGTAATCTCGGATGTGTGCTATTTCTCGTGAAACTTCTGATCGCCTGTCAACTCAGGTCGCGCATCAATAACTGTTTTTCTGGGGCACTTCATTACTTTTTCTCCATGTCTTTTAGTTTGTTGTGGTCATTGAAATGCAGCTTTGAAAAGATTGAATCTATCCCTAGAAATTGATTTCGGATAGATGTTTTGCCCATCGATTTCATTGTTGCTGACCAGTAAATGTGTATAGAAAGTCATTTGTTGTGATACTCATAACCGAACTCATAAAAATAATCCTAATTTTTTCAGAAGTTTCATGCAAGTTCATGCAAGTCCTGGAACTTGTTTTTGTTATTCAAATTTTTTAACCCCATGTTGGTGAAATTTTTTCAAACAAGCTTTCAGGAAACCTTTGATAGACACTGTAATTCAATAGAATATCTGCTCACGCTTTTCAGAACTATTGAATCAATAATAGCAGGCATAATCAAGTGAACAAACGACTGTGAACACGGCAGCGACGATAACCAAAAGGTGTGGCAGAAACACTTTCTAAACTCTAGAATTCGCAGCAATTTCTTTTTTTGTCAAAAATGAATGCTGTAGTGGGTAATTTGAAAGCGCAAGAGCCTATCGTCAAGAATTAAACAGGAATTATGATCTGAAACAGTGTGGTCCATGTGCTTTTCATTTTACATAAATGTGGCTAATTGCGGGCCACTTCCAACAAAAGTATGTATAAAACATCAGATTCACAAGATTTAAACAAAAAAGGGTCGATAATAATATTTCATTTATCGCAGACTCTAGGTCAGGGGTGACGAACCTATTTGCTGTCGTGGGCCGCTTTGTCAGTTACCGCTGAGTAATCGGGCCGCACAACTTTTTAGTTATACTATGAAACCTGTTAGTTCAAGACTACTAGTCTCGCCTGAATGCTTCGCGGGCCGCACGAAATTCTTTTGCGGGCTGCATGTTCGTCACCCCTGCTCTAGGTCCATATCACAGGCACAATCGAACAGAAAAATGAGCGCCAAAAGTAGTTAACAATAGTGCATTACAGAATAGGTGTTTGCATGCACACAATCAAGACTGATAGGAGTAAAACACTTTAACAGCGCTCTAACGCCATTCACCCATCATCATACAGGGATACAATAATGGGAGAGAAATGAAGGCATCCTAAAATCAAACTTTGAGGTAAGCAGCTAAGAGAAAAGCAAAAAAGTAAAAAACAAATGAGATCGGGATGCCCATTGGCGCACAGAGGCATGTATCGCTCCGATAAAGGTTTCAAATGCTTGGCAACGCATTTATCATGAGATCGACAGCCAATTATTGGTGCTACTTTAGCGTGAAGTCTACCGCCATATGTCGCGTATCCAGGTGCAGCCTGAGGTCTACGCGTCAGTTCCCATAGTGTGAGGTGTGAGATTTGTACTGCGTGAGGTGTGAGGTCTGGTCAGTTTCAATAGTGTGAGGTCTACCGCCATTTGCATAGAAAAGGAGGCGTATGGAGCTCCTGAATCAGATTCCTCCTCGGCCTAAAATAGTTAACATCGATTGAGGGTACTGTAAAATGTTGCTGAAGGAGTTTTGTTACTTACATTTGCTGCCATAACTGACATTTAAATTACATGTGCATAGAAATTTCCGATTGTAATATACACACAACATTAAATCAAAACTAAGAAAGCTCGCGGGCCTTAATGTGTTCCGCGGGCCTGTAGTTAGATCACACTGATCTGAAACGATGTGGAAAGTTTCGAAAACCTTGTCAAACGCAGTGAACTTAGGAAGAGAGTAATCAAGTAAGGAGAAGTTTGAAAATGAAGCTGCTTGAACGAAGCTTCAGCTGTAGAGAAATGAGTCGATCAAATGCTTAGGGCTTTCAGCCAGAAACCGTGTGGTTCTCCACCACTATGCTACGAACTTGTCGATATTTCCTTGAATTAACGCAATCCATTGGCTACGTTTGACCTTGCCGCGAAGCGAGAAGACCCAAAGTCCAAAACGAAATTCATTTAGTTTGAACCTAAGACACTGCAACAAAAAGACCAATGCAGACGCTCCACCTTTGTCACGCCTTGGAGTTGAAACCGCGTATGGGTAGGACGGCTGTTAAAACAACAAACATCGTGATTCACGTGCAGTTGATCGCCGAATTGACAGTTGACGCAGCTTCCGGGAATACCTGCTGTTATTCTTCCACATGTGAAATCATTTTCTTCAGGGCAGTACCACCAGGGAGACTGCTAAGCGAGCAAGGGTGTGATGAACCATCGTAATGCACTGCGCAGGCTCACACTTGAGGCTGAAGTGTAAGTCAAGTACGGCACAACAAAATCATAAGCATTGCGAAACCAACGCAGAAAATCGTTTGCGCTGGAACCACTCAAAACGACCCTGCGAAGTCTCTGGTGGTGAATCAAGGCCTCCTAGATATATTTTCTGGGCCTTGGGTGAATAATTAATACGCTTCAGCTTGGATACGCTGCAGACGGGCAGGAATGCACGACAGCTTATCTAGCCAATATACGATCAATAGTTGCTTGCGCTATCAAACGACAGACCATCAAAAGTCTTGCCACGTTATCATTGTAACAGTCATGAATCTAACAGCGTATGCCGCGGATTCGACGTACTGAGCACAGCGTTATCCGCGATGAACAGAGAACAAGTAAAAGAACATTTTCTGGAGTCTGCTGCTGTCCGGTTTACAAGCCTTATCCGCGGTGTTATCGCTCGGGTCACAGAGATGTTTTGCGGTCCACATCGATCGTGCAGAACAGCAAAGGGACTCGTTCCAACTTTAACACTGGCCTTAAGAACGTACATCTTCACAATCGGATGGCTTCAAGCCCATTGGCGTAGCTAGAGGTTTGGGCTGGCGGGGCGCAAAACTTAGCTGAAGGGGGCCCATTGGCCACCGTAGGGGGACTGAACCAACACTCAGAAAAAAAAGTCATGGAATGATAGTGAACCAGAATGTTGTGGTTGTCTAAACCAGCTGAAAAGCGAAAACACCCCGAAAAACGCAAAAAAACAGCAACCAACCGAAAACCAAAAGTATAATAAATATCGAAATTTCAGCTAAAGGGGGCCCAGTTTTTACATTTAGCTTGCCAGGGGGGAACTCGCCCCCTTGCCCCCCGTTTGTTACGCCACTGCTAAAGACATCCAGCTTTTCCCCGCGCTGTCAACCAACTTTAGATTTGCATGATTTTTCTCGCAACACCCTTTGCGCAAAAGGTGAATCGCAAAAAATCTGCGTGGGTACCATTTGGCAACACATTTTGAAAAAGCTGTGCTGTAGTTAAAAGCACTCTGAAAAATTAAGATCCAGTTTTTGAAAAAGCTGTGCTGTAGTTAAAAGCACTCTGAAAAATTAAGATCCAGTAAACTTCGCATGAATTATTTCATTTTCAGTAAAACTAAACATGTTGCCATCATTGTAAGGTGCAAAATCTGCATTACCCGAATATGTTTTTTTTATCAGCTGGTTTACCAAGTTTTATTTGCAGCCATTCTGCTAGGTTGGAGCACACTACCCAGAGTTGGGCTTTTATGCGGCCAAATTGTAAAAATTTGGCCGTTTTCAGATGGTGGTTTGGCCGCAAATATATTTTTGGCCTTTTGGCATTTCACGAATGTTTTTGAAAATTGGCCCCGAGTTTTGAACAAATTTGTATGTGGTTCCACATTCTGGAATTTAAAAACTCAAAATGCATCCATGGGTACTCTTACGAGCACGCTTCCCTTCCTGACAGTTGAAATTACCCACGCTAACATCTCAAACCCAGAGAATGGAAATAGTTGAGGACGCATAATGAACATTGTACGTAATTAATCGATCGAACTTCAAATCTGCAATTCCTTTCCTCCACCGCACAGACTGATGCTCACACAGATAAGCCAGTGCCGGATTAAGGTAGCGCGGGGCCCGTAGCATATTAACAGCGCGGGGCCTCATGTTAAACACATATGAATAAGTGAACAACCGTTAACCCTTTATCATAAATTCTGTGGGCATCCATGTGACTGCCCAGCATACTAAATTTCGTAAGTGCGAAAAACCTGGTCCTAAAAGCAGCTGGTAGACATTATGGGCTACACATCTTGTTTTACCAGAAACTACATAGGCCTATGTATCTTTTTACCAAGAAGGAATACATTACTGCAAAGCTCACAAGTACAGTACAGAGACAGTAATTAATGCTTCCAGACTCATCAACAACTTCCTATATTTAGACAATGTAGTAACACATTACATGTTTCGAAGTCGATTATCAAGAGCAGCAAACCTGCTGCTTAAGATTGCATTTTCTAGATTTTTCCTTAGCGAATTTGTTTGTGAAACTGGTAGTATAGTGTCTATATCACATAGAAGTTCCTGCTCTCTAATCTTTAGAATCATATTGTTCAGCTTGTTTTGTCTAATGGCGCTCCTTTGTTCATTCTACCATCTTATGTTTAGAAAGTGACCGTTCTCCACTGCAGTTGGTCACCATGAGAATTAAATACATGTGCAAATCATTTCTCGCATTTGTAAAAGATGACTACAAGTACACTAACCAAGGCTAGTGAATAGATGCCAAATGCAGGGCTGCCAATGATATTTGTTGGAAAATCTCATATAGACTCACCCAAAAACCCAAATTTGAACAGAAAATCCCAGGTGGACACAAAATTAAGTGACTCGTTTCGACTACCGTACCTGGGCATCTGTAATCACAAAACGTGCTAGTGAATATACTGCATATATATATACTGTAACCTTGATTATGAACTTGTGTTTCTCGGAATTATTATATTGCAGTAACGTAGAGTTGTTTGCATTTCTGACGGTAATCTGGCAGCATTTACAATAATTAAATCTGCATTCTGAGTGTTCTGCAACTAATCTTTGAGATCTGGGTCTCTCAATCACTCTATCTTAAAATTGCTGTGTGTACCACTCAATTTTTTTCTTTGAGCTTGCTTCACTAGTATCTCTGTCACTTGTACTCACTGCACCTAGCTAATATTTATAGCTTACATGGTGTCAGCTGATTATTCATCAGTTATGCTGAAGAGTAAGGTACCTTAGCAAGATAAAGAAAAACGAGGTTAGAAATAAGAACTGTAATAAATCATAACCAATCTTAAATCACCGATACGCAGTTAAATCCTAAAACCCCTGATCTTCAGAAAAACTCAGATCTGGGGGCAAAACCCCAAATTTGGCGCCATTGGCCAAATCATTTTCAAAGTACCAAAAAGGTAACGAAACTTATAGAACAGGTCAATATGATGCAATAATATTTTCTGAAAATGCCATTCACAACAATACAATCAAACAATATCTGGAAATTGCTGCAATTTCGCCACGTTGCTTGATTGGTCCCATAATGTTGCAAATAACTGTAGAATACTTTAATTTTTCAAATCATAAGCATTCAATTGAAAGATTTCGCTAAGTGCTTATGGCAAATTTAGCAACATAGTGACTTCTTGGACTGAAAACATTTCTATATAGATAATCAGGGGCTGATTTTAGCGGAGGCGAAAGAGGCGGTGATCTCGGGCCTCCCTTTTGAGAGTTTCGCATTGTTTTGGTAAAAAGCTTGTTATTCAATCTAGAGGGGCATTTAATAATCTCTGAAGCAAGTCATATGTTTGTCAAAATAAAACAAAGTTATATGCAAATGTGCCAAAAGGGAACTCTCAACAAGTCTAATGTGTAGGCAAAGAATAACTCAAAATCAAATGACTTCAAACAGTTTACAATGTGAAAATGGACCTTCACGCAGAAGAAAATTCCCCGACAAGATTAAAAATTAAATTTGCTTTCAACGAATAATGTTTCTGTATAGCATGTGTAAAAATGCCCCTATTTGAGAGTTCGCCTGGGTACCTAAATTCTAATATTCACCTTTGGATATAGTAAAGAAAAATTTGACACAAAGGACCGCGGGGCCCCCAACAGCTCGGGGCCGGTAGCAATTGCTACATTTGCTACTATTCTTAATCCGGCACTGAGATAAGCAGTACGGTAAATTGATGATAGGCTGCTGAGCACGGCGAGATCAATCGAATATTTGGTCTTTTACACCAAGTATTTGTGACGGTTTTGTGGAATTGTGTTATATTTGTTGATAAATGCAGATAAAACCAACCTTTTGGCCTTAAACACGAAGCCTTGGTCGTTTATGAGAGTTCGCCTGACCATTGCGCTGATGCAGTGTCTACCAACCCTGACTCCACCTACTTACTGTATAATCACGCACTCCTACACCACTCTGGATGTTGCCAGTGGGGAAGTCTGCACACTGAGTAAATAAATCATTTGTGGAAAGTTGTTTTTGGTGAGACCAGGCCCGTAGCCAGGTTGAGGTTTGGGGAGGCAAAATACGTTTAAGGGAGAAATATTTTTGTTTTTATTATATTTAAAATAGATATTTCTGGACGAAACAATTTGGGGACGCAAAAAATTGAGGGTACTGCCCCTAAATTCGCGCCGTGGCTACGGGCTTCAGTGTCCCCAAAAATTACTTTAGGTTCCACCCAAATTTTGTTGTGCCTAGAAAAATTAGTGTTAAACACGCTAAAATCAAAAACCTTGAGTTTCTAAAATGTATTTTACCCCCAAACCTTAATACCTGAGTACGAGGGTCGAGACTTGTGCTTAGGACGAACCATTTCTAATTTAACCTTTCCCACACTCTTGACGCATCATTTTTAACCAACGAATTCCAATCGCATCAGCAAAGATACCGAAGTTGACTCCAACGCGAAGAACTCTAATAGCGTTTGATCACAAACAAACATGAGCGCATCGCATTCTGCATGATGTATTGCAGCGTCGGTTCCCACCACAGGGTTCCGCTGTGCAACCCCATCCGCCACGCGCCGCTGCCACAAGCAGCACAATCCGAAGCGCAGTCTGTTTGTGTACACTACAGTGCGCAGGTACCGCATCCATCATGGAGATGTTGGCAAAGAAACGCCGGTGAGAAGCCAACGCACCGCCCTTCTCACAGCAGTTTTGTTTACAGTTAACGCTCGTCGATAAATTTTTCGATTTAAGATTTGATGATGGGCAAAAATTCGTTTTTGTTCCAAATTTTTCTCCTGAAAAGCATATCATCGCATAAGTTTCCAGTGTTACCGAACAGCAGTAACAGATTCGGCTGTTTGCTGCGCAAAGCAATGCTCTCATTCGCATCAACATTTCTTGCCTTCAGTCATGAGGTGTCTTGGGACATTAACATTATCAGGCAGACATCGTAGCAAGTATTGGTCAGAACCAGGGTGGACCAGCTTTCCCATCACCAGACACGTCTTTCATTGGGCGCGGTGCCAGAAAACGCATGACATTACTTTGCGAAACAGCTACGTCCAAAACTAACGGCTAGTCATAGTGCAAAGCAATTAGTTAAGACTCTCAGGCTACTAGCTTACGAGCTATTTCCATACACTGAATAACATCGAAATTAAACAATATACACAGGTTTTCAAAAACAACTTATTGACTTCTGACTATTCCTAGTATAAGGCTAACCGCAAACGGGGCACATATTCCTTGTCATCGCTACGTTTCGAATCACGACGGTCCAAACCGGCTCTTTCCGCTGTTATTGCATATCCTCGCTTAATATCCAAGACGCCTATTCAGCTTGGCATGTAGTTCGCTAGAGGTGGATGTGATCTGTAGAGGGAACGCCTCGTTTACGATGACACACGCCAAACCACATTAAATACCGTACTTGCAAAACTAATGCACTCAGGCGTCCAACCATTCAGACTACAATAACAGCTAATTTGGATTAGCACTGTTCGAATGGCATTCATACTTCACAACGGCATGCATTCCTTGCCTCGCATCAACTCTTTGTACTGGTATTCAAACTGTGCAATTGCTACGTTTAACGTTACACACTGTTTCACCCAATCCTCTTCAGGGGATCGAAACTTAACAGACGTTTTCTACGTCTCTCAGGACTCAATGAAGTTTGCATTTCTACCGCAAGAGGTTGCAGAAGCTTGGTTTGTAAACATTGGGCCATTGAAGTTACTAAATCATCGAAGTTAGCGCAAACACCGGGTCATCGAAGTTAGTGAAGGTTAGTAAATCTGGAACACCAAAAACAGAATCGCTACTTTTAATGTTATATCTTTCCCAATTTTGAATCTTTCAGTTCATAGCAGTCACTTAATAAGCGAAAAATAAAAAATGTCTTTAATTGCATAACAATTTCTTGAGGTGGCAGTTATGCGCCACCTTAAACTGTTCTTGACGTTTTCGTCAAGTGGTGCTCATTTGAGCGGCTTTTTCGATGCACCCTTCGTAATCGCAACCGAAGTTTACATGTATTTTATTGCTGTGTCCGCAATGGTTTCGCAACGTTTATTTCTGGAGAGTATAAATTAGTAGCGAAAATCAAGTAGTCTATGGAAAGTGCTTTCTTAAATTTGCATTTCGACCTCGGATTAACATTTGGTATTGACTTTTAAATTTGCATGACAAATATCTCAAGACCGGATGAAAGAGGCGCCATCTACAACAGGATGCAGGAGTTTTTTTTTCGGGAAGTCCACAATTGGACGCAACGACAGATGGCACCAAATGATGGAAAAATCGAGAAGTGGTAAAGTGGCCATGTGAGAGGAGTATGAACCAGCAAACACTTTTCATCAAGCAAACAATGAGCATTATGACTTCAAATTGGACTTGCATTTGCTTAATTTTAAGTTTTGTTCAAACAAAGCATTTCCATTAGCGCTGCTTCTTATTAAACCTATTACTGACTTACCTGTGGTTTGCTTGAAGAATTACGCTCGAGGATGATACCAGGAGGCCAACAAATGCGCCAATTTACACCCAACTATATTTTACCGTAGAACCGTGGAATTGTTAAATAAATATAGGCAACACATAGTATTGCAAAGCTTAAAACCTCAGACGCCACTTCTACCATTTGCACCACTTAGCGACGCACAGGAGAACACACCTTTCTGAGTCTTTGGAGAACACAAACAGTGACAAGTTCGCTGAGAACCGCGAGGTATATAGGATCTATTGAGCTAATGTTGCTGAACGATGTCACTGCAGGGTATCGACCAGGCTCGTAGCCAAGGGGGGCATTCGGAGGATTCACCCACGAAATTGGTTATGCCCAGAAAGAAACTTTTAAACATATACTAAAAACAAAAAAGATCAAAGATGTATCTTCCCCCCGCAAACCTCAAAACCTGGCTATAGGCCTGGTATCGACAGGAAAAGTTGGTTAGAAACATAGGCGTAGCCAGCCAAAGGGTCCATGCCACCCCCACGTTTAGAAAACATGGTCATTTTGTGCTTTGAGAAGCGTTTTTATAAACAAAATAATGTTAATCGCCTAAAATCAAACATTTTGGCCCCCCTAAATTTTTGGGCTGGCTACGCCACTGGTTAGAAAGTGATGGAAAGGAGAAGTGGGTTTGGTGAGACGGAATTCCCGAGAGGAAGCGACGGAGATGACGCTGCCATAATTGGAAAAAATCCACAAAACATCCACAACGCTCGATTTAAGGCCAAGCGTTTGGTAAAACCAGACAGGTTACAAGAGAAACTACTTCGTCAGTTCTTCGCAACGTTTGTGTAATTAAAAATGAACATTGGTTATCTTATACTATAAGTGTATAACACTGCAAAAAGTGTAAGGATCCGTAACGGCTGGTGGCTGAAAGAAATTCCAGTGAACCCAGAATCAAGGCACGCAATTGCCGCGTTTCGGAAACAGTTTTTTAAATCAACGAACGAAAACGATTTTATTGTCCGGCATACGATCGCGGTTCTGTGCGCTGGCCGTAGACTGTACGAGCTTTGTCCACCGGTATCAACTGGCTTTTGCTACATCGCTGGTGCTAGATCAGTGGTTGTCAACCTTTTTAATATTGGTACACACTTTGAAATTTGCTCGCTGACCTGTACACCTTTGCCATGCACCAACATAAAGTTCTGTAAAAGTGCAAAAACTTCAGCGATTTTTACGATGCAAAAGTCGCTGTCTTGGCCGTTTTTGGATATCACTTATCAGCATTCCTGAACACCAAAATCTCAGTCAAAAAGCGATTTCTGCTTTTGTTCGCATGCTAACAACCCACCTTTGTAAGGGTTTTCTGCTCTTGTCAAAATAAAATGAAAAGGCAAACTCAATCAAGGATGTTGATCCTCGTATAAGAGAATCCCTTGAAACAGGGTTGAAACCTCGTTTTTCACAACTGGTGGATGAAAATCAGCGGCAGCATTCATAATAAATGAGATACGTTTTTTTATGTTCACACACGTTGTTATTATCCACACTGGGTGTTGTACAATTTCGCACGCTGCAAGACCAACTTTCATTTAATTTTGTGTGCTATGTCATTGCCGTTTTCTGCGTTTTTGTTGCTACAGGCGTATAACCCAAGTCAAACTCCTCATCTGTAAAGGGCTGCACGATACAAAGCAAAGAATTCAGATTCAAATAAAGCCAAAAATTGCCTTGAAAATTAATGGACAGTGGGTGTCCTTTTTGGGCAAGGAAAACCCACAACTTTTGGCGCAGTTGAAACACCGGCTCTAAAACTTTTTCTCTAGATAAACATCGTGCCTCAGCATGATATATAACTACATTACGTCTGCTTCCATGTCGTTGCACACTTCTGAAAACATTCGATGCTTCTTTGAGCATGAGCAGATGAAATTCACAATTTTTGACCTCATCAAGAACAATCTCCTGACCTGAACGCTGGATGTTTTCTTGCAGTAATGTCTAAGTATAAGTTCTCGATGAATCATGCCATTAATTGAAACACAGTCAAGGGAAACTTTTTTGATTTTTGGACAACCACATCACTAAAACCCTGCATGGCTGCTGCTCTATTGGCAGCAAGTGGCTTACGCTTTATCCAATCAAAATCATGTTCCTCAATGAACTGATCCAATTTGGTGAAGATGTACTGAATAGCTGCACAAACTCTTTCACACAGCACAAGTAATACTCGAAATGGTTTTGTTTCGTCATCGGCAATGCTACAATATAGAATCAACTGCCCCTCGTCTGAAACATCTATTGTTTCATCGATCTTAATACCAAACAACTGAGCTTTCTTCAGCTTGTCAAAAAGTTGTTTTAACAAATCTTTTGAATTATGAAGGTATCTGTGTTTAGTTCTAATATGTAATAGTGGAATTTTTTTTCGTTTTTTTCCTCCGTGCAGAATGTCAGTGTTAATTTTGAAAGACAGGGAAGAAGTACAGTCTCCAACTCGGTATACGGATGTTTTCTGGGCATAACGACAGGAGCCATTTTCAGGAAAGCAAGTACTTAATCGATATTTGATACCACAATATTCTTAAAACGACGAAAGTTACCGCCAGTGACTTTCTAGAGATGCTTCAATTAATGTCTTTGACTTGTGTTGATGAGTAGAATGCTGTGACTTTGCACGTTTTTTGAGATTGCCTGGAGCCAAGTTAATATTATCAAATGCGTTTTTATAAAACAGGCAATGCCTTGAAGGATACGGGTTCAACGTTTCTTCTTTCGTGTGATAAAACCCATAAGCGATGTAGGCTTCCTTCCTTTACAATGCAAGCTTTTTTCTCTTGAATGACTTTCTTCATAACTGCACACCGGTGACTCTCGACGTTACTCCCGGATAAATGGACTATGCTGCACTTAGCATGTGATTTTCTGCCATCCTTACTCACTTACTTCACTTAAGTATTTACGTTGACAATTACTGTGCTCTTTCCACAACTAATTTTCGCTACCAAGTTTTTCTTTAAAAAAATGCACACGTCCAATTTCTTTGAGGAAGAACGACTTACTGCAATAACTTTCAAAAGTATAAGGTGATAATAACCTAAAATCTGAACAGAAAAATTGCTATGTTAAATTTAACATACAGTTTACTCACTTCCTCTCGATATAAGTTCTCGCTCAGCCCCAGCTAACTGCTTGAAATGTGATATGGAAAATTACGTTACGTATCTTACTACAAAACAACAAA
>Ga0210059_1001743_pt1 | contig 33234 bp, 32 predicted proteins | sample Ectturendosymbi2_FD_188042 | JGI IMG/M metagenome (GOLD analysis project Ga0210059, IMG submission 188042) | Ecteinascidia turbinata endosymbiont from Florida, USA - Sample 2 (SPAdes) (version 2) | ecosystem: Host-associated > Tunicates > Ascidians > Unclassified | place: Key West, Florida... | reverse complement strand
ACTTCTCGTAGCCCGCGGCTTTGGTTCCAGATTGTGTTGTCACGCCAAAAGCTTGGATTGTTTCTGCGTAATGAGCCACTAGTAGACTTAGGGTTGGAAGGACCCGAGGTAAGGTCGAAATGAGGGGCTCCTGATGACGTCATACTCCGCCAACCATGATAAGCCCGTTTGATCAAACCGAGGAAGCGAATGCGGGCCACCCAAGGATACCTTCCTGAATGCTGAGAGCTGGGACTACTGGCGTGACTGACATAACGGATATTGCAAAGGCCAGGGGCGAGTTTCAGGGTAGATAGAAAGACATGACCCACACTTTTGAACAACGGGGGACACAATATGTTTTGTCCCCCAATACTTTGTGATAAACAATCATGTGGTTGTACAAATTTCTTGGTTACGTTACTGTTGAAAAATTCCAGCATAAATCCGGGGAAGGAAAAGTAAAAACGGACATTATCACCATGGGCGTAACCAGTGGGGCACTTGGGCCATGGTCCCCAAAATATATCATTTTCATAAATTGACTCCCATTTTGCCAATTTCAGAAAAAGGTAATGTTTGAGTGTGGACATGGTGACGTCATCGAAACGCAAACAATAATATATTTCGATATGCACAATAACATGCATATCACAAGAAGTTTGTTCCCCTAAAGATTTCCAGCAAACTTGGCCGTTGCAAGAGTATTGATGATGCACAACTTTGAAAACATCAAAAGCTGGAAATACAAAGCTAGCAATACATAAAAGTTAAACGATAGCAGTTTACTGGGTTTTGGAAAAAGTGTCTAAAAGTGGGGTCATATTTACTTGCGATCTGCTTCAGATTTTATATGAATGGATAATATAATTTTCACCAAAAATTCGGAAAATTTACACACGAAATGCCTCGAGGGGGCGAGGCAAGTGCCTCCCCTTAAACCCACCGCTGGTAGGAGCTAGAGGTTTCTTGCACTTCCCGTTGTGTCTGATGAGCTGAAGCGATGTGAGAATAGAAATCGTCGGGAAAGTGTTTCTCCTTCAAATTCTCAGCGAATTTCCCGGACTGTGCTGACCTTGAAAAATGCCGGGAGGAAATGGTGGCCCGTAAGGCCTTAACATGGTCGAATTTGTCTTCAAAAAGTTTGGACACGCCTGGCTTAAGTCAATGTTGCGCCCATGGTTGCGGAGACGGAGGTAAAATTTCCGACTCCTCAGCATGAAGGGAATGAAACGTGGATGTTAAAATCGATGGAAATCGTGGTGCACAGCAAGAAATATCCGTTTCAACAAAAGTCTCAAAATAAATTGTGTCATTTCAAGAGGAATTCCCGATTTAGGAGTGGGTTGTAAAAAATGATGCAATCGGACATCCGGAGTCGGACAAAACAATCCGACTCCGACTCCCAGTGTTGTTAGGAATCCGAATCCGACTCCACACAAAAACCTCCGACTCTTTACGACTCCGAAACCTTGGTTGGACCTATGCTTGCTGTTACGTCATCAAGAGGATGAATAAAACCACAGCACTTTTATTGCAAGCTTATTGCATCGAAAACATTCTTCGAACCACGCCATTCAGCGGCGAAAGGTACCACGAGCTTTCCTCCGCATGAGGTCGCTCAGCACGCTACGATTTCAAAACAGTGTTGTCAATGTCTTCCAGTGTTTCCGGATTGGCGGCAACTTTTTTCAACCTTTGTTTGTGGATCTCCATCAGTGACGTGGAGTCACGTGACGTAAGCTTCCCAGACACATTCTGCAACAAAAGTTCGTTGGGGGGATGTTCCGGTGTGGAAAGGGGAGTAACTGCGTCATACAATGTACGCCACATGGCACGTGCAGGCCCGCAGCCAGGTTTGGGGGCAAGGGACATTTTTAGGGGTGGATGATTTGTGCTTTTACTATGTATTTAAATCACTTTTTTCTGGGCACAACAAACTTTTGGGGGCCGTAAGACAAACTCAGGGTCATTACCCCCGAATGTCCCCGCGGCTACGGGCCTGGTGACGTGACGACGTACTTCTCCAATAGACCTCTCAAAGTGACGTCATGCGTTGCGAACAAAAGACAATTATTTGACTTTGCTGAGAAAGTGAAGCAACAAAACAACAATGAAAAGTGAAAAAATTCGCAGATGAAAGACTTCTCGCCGCTTAAATGCTTTGTGACGAAACAGTGAGCTTGACATGACGCAATGCAACCACGACAACCATACATACCTGCACCACTTCCTCCGTATGACGTAGTTTCAATAAAGAAACAAGAGTGAATTCCGCTGCAGACTTCACTGTCGTGTTCTTTTCACGCGCGAGTGGGAGCAACAAAGAAACAAGTGAGAGGAGCGCTTTCTCCGGTAGATGAAACTCTGAGAAATCAAAATAAATGATTCATGTAAAAAATGAGGATCATGAAACGATTTTCATTCGGGCGAAAGCAAAGTGACATATTTCCAACAAATCCGGGAATGACCAGCTTCATTTGCATAAAAAACAAACCTTTCTCTCCACTGCCCTCGTGGGGATTCCCCAGCTCCTGCACAACCCACGTGATCGACCTGCATGTCTCTGTCTTCACATCGTTTGACGCATTCTCAACTCCCTGAAACATGAACACGATTGAAGCTACTGTGTCCCAAACACGGCCTGGAATCTATTGGTGCAGGTGGGAGTAATGATGTTTTCGTGTTTTGCAGTATTTTGGCCCCTGATTACACTTCAAGTGTTGAGGGGTCCTGTTTAAACCCCAGATCAGGGGGTTGTGTGTAAATCGACATAAGATATGTTTTGTTGCGGACATACGATTGATTTGTGAAGATAGAAAGAACTTGCTGTGGCGTCAACCGTAGTTTTACCGGACATCAGCCAGGGAGGTCAGGTGGTGCTCAACCTGCTGATCTATTAAACGAAGAAATGACAATGGTTCAGTTGATGTTGTCATCGCCCTTTACAGGTTTCGTGGCAAGGGCCCAACATACACCACATCACGCGACCTGATGATCAGCATGTTGGTGCATCTGTCGATGGCTTTGCATGCAATATACAAGGTCTGGATCATCATCAATCTGAGTCAAGGTCAGAGACAACAAAAATACTGAATCAACAGGAATGCGAAGTCAAAGAAGAAGTCATGGCAACACTCACGTGTTTGAAGGAATTGATCACGTGATGTGGCACGTCAGCACCCGAGCGTGAAAAGTGAAGCATGAGGTAAGAAGCACAATGGATTCCGTGCGTCACAATCTGAACCTGCGTGACGAAACAAAACATTGCTAATCAACAATCCCACTTAAAAACAATTAAAAAAAAATAAATGCAACAGAAACAAGAATGCAGTAAAACAAAACATTACATGCAGATGTTCAGTTGTTTGTTTGGTGAACTCTGCTGGCATCGTCTTTTCAACCCCCTCAATAGCTTCAACAACAAACTTTTGACGTACCCGGTCCACAGAACTGAAGGCCAACACTTGCTCCATTACTCTGCTCTCCCATTGGTCGTTCAACAAATTAGGACACGCCTCCTTTAGCGCCACAGCCAATAAAGCGCTTCGGCTTTGACGTAATGTCCATGACGCGCTCGGGTCTTTCACTAAAACGAAGACGAAACATATTTTCACAGTCGCCTTTCGATGCAGAGAATATAAAAATGACGCCTAAAATCTGTCTGGACTTAATTTAGCGCTGACTCACCTAGAATATGATGAGTCATAAGTTGGGAAATTTCTGCGTCGTCCATGAATTTGCACAGGTTGCCAAGGCAACCAGCAGCGCACCTCGATGTCGTGTCGTCATCAGTTGATAGTTGGGAGGAGAGGGTTGAGATTAACTGAAAAGATCAGAGCATGAAACCCTGTGCGCGATCCAACAACAACAACAGCACAGATTTTCATGGAAAGTTTGGGCATTTTCACGTTTAATCGAGCAAATGATAAATTCTTCATCCAAAAAATGAAAGACATTTAGCACAAGTAGCGTTTTGAAAAATCGCTTGAAAATCTCACAACGCACAAGTCATGGACGTCGTGATGCAAATGTTGTCGAAAGTCTCGGTTCAAATTGCAGTGCGTTGTTGCTGTGGCAACAACAGCAGCTACAGGCCTGTCAAAGCCAAAGCGGGAAGCACATAAACGTGGTGTTTCTTCGAAAACGGTAAAAAATGTTATAAAGTAAAAATATATAACTCCCCACTGTGTATTTCAATATATTCTACGATTGTTGTCAGTGGAAGACACGATGAGCATCTGTAGCTTCATCACTTTGTGTAAACAAAGTTCACAGAGGAATAAATCTACAGTAAACTTTGGTAAATCAGATTCGATTTGACCGACGATTTTATCTGATGTACCAAATCATATATTGAAAAAATACCCTATACAGATGCTGAACTAGCAGGGCATGCACATAAATTTGACGTGAAACTGCAGATTTTTTGTGGGTATGTTTGTTTTCTGCTTGCCGTGTGCATGCTTGCCAAGCCTTACCACTTTGGAGTGAACTGACCAACAACACTTTGCGAAAACAAAGATGGGGTAAATTTCTTTGCCCTCAATTTTGAATGCCATAATAGGTATAACAAGTTTTTATTATATAATTCTGAAAAAGGTGATATTGCATGATGGAATAAAAACAATTCAGAATGGGGTTTTTCTGTTTTCTTTAAAAAAAAGTAACAAAATCTTGTTTCGTTGTAAAAAAAACAAATGGTTTTTTTAACCCCCCAGAAAACAGGTGAGTTGTTTTGTTTTTTTTAAAAACTGTTTTTTTTCTCAACCCTGCTCAATAGACTGAAACGAAACCGTGGTTCGGCGGCATGCCTTCAGCGATATGTTCAACGTGATATGCTATGCCCGTGTGTGACGTAATAATCGTCTCTACGATGTGTTGCATGGTGCGCGTAGTTGCGGTCGTTGTTATCATAATCCCATACGCGTTGTAATAAATACTACGGCCAAAGCAAACGATACAACTGACATCTTGCAAACGTTTCGATAACAACTATTATCATCTTCAGTGCATAGCAAGATGTCAGTTGTATCGTTTGCTTTGGCCGTAGTATTTATTATAAGGCTATTTAGCACTTCCGCTTTTCGTGTACCATACGCGTTGGTTGTTGATCGTGAGCAGGCATGTGTTGCGTCTGAAAGCTGCCGAATCTTTCCTAAAGACCAGTTATTGTACTTAACTCAACAGCGTGGAAGAGCAAAAAAATCCGGACTACGAGATGTGGAAACAGCAGATTTTATCCGGTGTTGGCGAAGATCCGGATTAATCGAGGTTTACTGTATCTGTTAATGGGGGGGAATCTGGGTTAAACTCTGTGGGGAGGGGCATTGTTAAAGACATGCAACAGCCTTTCCCCATATATCTCTGGGTAGTATAATGGTTTAAGGGGCAGATTGTTCAAGAACTTTATCTCCCAAATGTAGCAACAGGAATGACTGGAGTGCATCCGAGCCTATTTTGGGGGTCAACTTTTATCCTGCGGCAATACACTGCATTCCAGTACAAAGTTGATGTCCAGAGGAAGTGATAGGCTGTGAACCGGAGTGGTTTTGATCATGACGAAATGGACTGTACATGTGGGAGGCTTTGTGAACAATCCCTGCACGAATAAGTGTGAGCATGCTCTGCAAGTACTTAGTGCTTCATTTATCTCAGAAGACATGGAGAAAAACTTGGGAAATATAACTGGAGCGGCGCAAGATGTTCCAACAAACCACTCAATTCCACGAAGAGCAAGTATTTGAAATCCCTGCATCTGTGATTGATAAATTCATGTGGGGGGTGACTCAAGATGCCTCAATGTGTAAGTAAAGGCATTTTTCAGGCTACAACAGGGTGGTTTGCGTGTCCAGCAATTTTAGTTTCGGGCCTGGGGCCCCTCGCTCGATTGGATTCGGCCACGGGCCCCGTGGTAATAGATCATCTGGCCCTGCTTACTGGTGAAACATGGCGGGGACAAAAATAAAAATACGTGTCGTATCGAATTTTATCAAATAAGCAGACCCGTTTACAGTTTCTCTATTTGTAGCTGCAATGGAGCGAGCCCCGGAAGACCAGGACTCCAGTTTGGGTGTATCAGTGGTGAGAAGGTACAAATCAATCACCTCGCCTTTGCAGATGACTTGTGGTATTCACACATATGGTTGCGAAGTCGGAAGTTCTTGGGTGGAGTCGGATTCCTAAGTACACCAGGAGTCGGAGTCGTATTTTGTATCCGACACACTCATGGGGGGGCTGAGCATGAATCTCAAACCACCAAGAGATTTGTTTCAGATCAAAGGAATTAGCGGAAACCTTGTTCCAGGGTTTGGTGATTTTACAATAAACAAAAAAGAACAGAAATATTGGAATCCACAACGCGACTTGGATCTTTTCTCTATTTATGGCCTGTAGTTACGACCCACAATGTGTGCCATGGTAACCAAATATCAATTTGAAGGTTCTTGGAAATTTTGCAGAAAAAAATTAGGTCATCGCAAAATTTTCTGACAACAAAGTTAATCGTGAAATCCTCGTTCAAGCCTCAAGTCGACGCTGAAGGTGAACTTTGCGTAAAAAGCATCCGGTAGAATTTACATCGGTTGGGCTTTAACTGTTTATGCAGATTTGAAAAAGAAAGAGTTAAACTTGACACAAACGAAACACAAGGTTGGGACCATCTTGTGTGAGAAGGAGGTAGGCGGGTTGTGGGCACAAGCACTTCATCAATCAATGCTGAACTTAACCATCACCTGACAATGAGATTTACATGAAATCGATAATTATGTAGCTTCATTTACTTAATAATGAATGCAGATCCAGACAGTGGCTTGCCAAGCAAGGAATAGCATTTTCCATCACAGCTCTTACCTCAGACTTTATCTTAGGCCCCATTTTCTGTCCACCACGATTGATGCACCCCCTCAAGGCCTGTAGCAGTGTTTCTCTGCAAATATGTCAGAAAGCTGTTACGTATTTATAAAAACACAAGTGAAGTTTATCAATTTGAACAGGTGAGCATTTAATTAACAACAACACCTTGACAACCACACAAATACCAAGCAACCAATGAGGTCATGAACCCGTCCTGCACGAGCTACGGCAGTAGTAGGAAGGACCAGACTTTTCGCTTCGTGCACGATTTGCACATGCTTTGTTTGCCAACGAATATTCACTTGCTATGTAAAGAACAAGACAGGGCATCCCTGCTGAGAACGCACCCACCCCCCCATGGAAGGGGGGTAGAGCGCTCTGTAAGGTATGAGGGGGACCGCCACAGGAGGCAAGAAATTAACGGACTGGGTCAAAAGCAGTGGGTCGCATGACATTTTTCAACTTCACGTTTGTTTTACATCTACTTGCAGCAGCAACTTTTAGTAATAAGGAATCCTAACTAAAAATCCTCCAATGTTTAGTCAATATACCTTCTGCTTGTAAGAAAACTTTTTGAGAAGTGATGGTTGCCAGGACATTCTAATTGTTCTACATAAACACGAACACAAAAAGTTAGGGAAAAAACGAGATTCCAGCGGAAATTCCAATAACAATTTCACCGTCGCGGGAAAGGTTCGTCATCAGCAACATCAACGTAGTTCAGTAGTTTTCAGTTGTTCACGGAAAATTTTGAGGGGGACGTTTGCTGAGAACGATCAACGCAAACGAAACAATGCTTTAACCGTTGTTAACGAACTGACTTCATACCGCACCCAATAAATAACTGCGCGTTGATTCCTTTGATACTGTCGGACCTGTCCATCGATTTTTAACACAACCTTCGTCAGCGCTGAAACTTCGCCTTGAACGAAAACCAAAAACATAAAACCGCCACACGTCATCACAACCTGACAGACGACTCGTCGATATTGTTGATGTTGTTGTTCAGGTCAGTGAAGAGGGGGTCAAGCCTCGTGTGGATGGAGCAAAGATGGGCCAGGGCGTGGCCAGCCTGGAGCCGCACAGCGCGATTTGGGTCAAGCAGGGCCTTGCTGAAGGTGGTTTGCAGCTGCGGCAGGAATGGCTTCAGAAAAGCTCCGGTCTGAAAACACAATCGATCAATTTTGACCAAAAACCAGCTTGCGGCGAGTTCCGGTTTCGGGTAATTTTCATGAAAATCTACTTCCACTGAAAGATTTCATTCGAAGTGATTGTTTGTAAATTTAGGACTTACCGCTGAAAGAATTTTGTCAAATTTATGAAGAAACAAGATCAAAAGTAGAGTTACCAGTTTTTTCAGAGATGTTCATCGCAAGCTAAAATTATTTGATGTTAAAACTGACAAAATTATTTGAATTTTAATTAGAATAAAACAGAGTTCAAAGCAACTACCTTAATTTACGATTAGTTTTTTCAAGCATTTCAATGTTGCCGTGGAAACAGACTATTGGATTTTTACAGCAAAAATCAGCTTTGCAATAAATACGCGCATCACGAATTTGCGGGTTTATCAAAAGAAACAACATCTTTCTCAAATCCACCAGCTGTTCCACTAAAAAATGAAACGATATTTAATATGAACCCAACTGACCGACCTTCACCAGTAGAAGGGACAGCGTCTCCAGGAAAGCGACTCTCACATTTGAACTGAAACGGTCGCCGAGAATTCTGATCAAAGGTCCTGCATTGAAACGAACGCCACATAATTTCACTCACCACACATTTTCACAGCGCCGATCAGATACAAGTGGTTTTGTATCAACGTTGAACGATCAAACAGATGAAGAACAAACAACATGAAGGAATGTCGAACCTGTTATTTGCACAACGGATGGTTTGAGGGCAGCTGGGGTCAGGAGGTCAATGCATTCCGCTAATCCGCGAGCGGATTGTTCTTTCAAATCCGGCGAACCGTTGAGGATTCCTTCTCTGAACAATGGCAGTAGGGGGGTCATGCCCTGCAAGGGAGAAGTGATTTAAAAAACCATAAATTTAATTTAACATTGATTGATGCAGCCCGCCATAACCAGGCAGTGAACCTTGACACTGTTGCAACCTCTCCGGTGGTGTTGCGTTGATTGTGCGATTCACCACGAACGGGATGTGCGTGAAGAACAAAAATATATGTATGCCTGGCGCGAGCAAGCAATAGTAAGAGAGATTACGACGCATGATCTCTATTGTTGCTTGCTGCCACAGTGTGAAGCTTTGCGCACATGTCGGTCGGGATTTCCGATCGCAACAACATCTATGATCAACTGTACATCTACCACGTCACTTTCCATGACATCATCAAAACCACAGAACTGTAATACGAACCTTTTTCGGGAGACAGAAGCCTGGAAGCGTTCCGGTCCGCTGCACTGTTTCGTCACTTTTCACGAACCGCAGAGCGTGACGAACTGAACTCACGTGACGTTGCAGGTCAGCCTGGTCAAGGGTCGCGGTCACGGCTGACAGAGCATTCCAAGCTACGATTTGGATTTTTTCTTCAGGATCGGACAAAAGTTTTACGAACGATTGAATGAAAACCGCGACGTAATCAGAATAATCGGTGTCTTTGTTCTGAAACAAACGAACAATTCGAAAAATGCAACAACAAAGTCATGTGATTAAATATGAAGCCAACACGGCAAACATACACAAGAATGCATGGGCAAGCGACCTTCATACACAACGACCTCTGGGCAGAGATTTGATTTGCAGAAGTCGCTTGTGTCTCAGGTTCATGACCTCAGCGAAGATGTTCCGATGACGAGGTCTGGCTGGGGCGACCATACGTCACAAAGGTTTGCGTCTTCCGTGTACGAACGGACTTTGACGACTTTCCCGTAGTGTTTCCCAACCATGAGCCAAGTAAGAAGGTTGCAGCACGACATGCTCTTCACATGACCTGGGGGCCGAACCCCAGGCCCCATATCACCCACCCAAGCAGGGGTCCCAGGCACGTGGGCAACGCGATGATAAAGGGGACAAATGTTGACTATAACGTCATAACAAGCTTTTTGAAAAATGCTGTTTAAACGTAGCCATTACATCATCAACTCTCAACCACATGCGATTGATTTCAAACAAAGGAGCATCACTGTTGTGGGGGGAGTGTACACGATGCTGTGGATTACTATCGCAACGACCTTTCAACTCACCTGACAGAAAGCGCACAGCAAGACCACTGATGCGTGACGCGTGCCCGCGTCATTGCTCTTGATACGTAACAACAGGTCATCGACGATGATACGCATCCCATGCTCCCCCTCAATGCTGTCCAACACGACCTTGCAGTCGCCGAGCACTGCTTCGAATGACGTTTCGTCTCCTGAGGCTTCGACCAGAGCGGAAAGTAAAGCCTGGGGGGGTAAGTGAAGGGGGTAAAAAGAAAAACAATAGGAAAGTTTAATGCGAATCGCAACACTTTTCGTGTTTGTGTTTTCTCCAAGGAACAACATTTTATCAATAGTTACCATAGCAATAATTGCGTTAACATACGTATCATCCCCACTTGACATCGCTCCGGGGTCAGTTACTTTGCGTCTACATTGAAACCGAAAATGTTTCTGGTGGGATTATTTACATTGAGAACGTCGCCCGATTCATGTAGGAAGGCTGTGGGATCGAACCTACAACCTCTTGATTGACAGGTGGACTTTTCAACGAATGAGCATGAAGGTATTTAGGGGGGTTGGAAGACCATGCTCCCATTTTTTCTTGGCTCCAGGTTGTTCAGCGCCATGCAAAGCTGACTGCATGTTCCACTGCACTTATCGTTGCCGTATATATGGATTTCACGTTTTACGGCCAGAATCCAAACTAGTCACTTAACCTGCGACCAGAAACATTAATCGATTCTTTCAACTGGCCAAGACTTGAATCAATTGTTTATAGGAAATAGTTTCAAAAATTCATCAAACTTTAGACCAAATTTGAATTAAGCAAAGTAAAACTCACAGAAAAAAAACGGAAAAATTCAAATCTTTTATTTCAATGCCAGAAAGCCCCACCTTGAGAATGGTTGGCAGATGTTTGGTGAGCGCCCCCCCCGCCACTGACGACAGGAACGCGAGGACCTCAGTGTTGATGGGGGGTTCAACCAACTGCAAAGAACGTCATTTGCATTGAAACGTCATCAGGAAATAAATCGAAACAACATTTCAAGTGAACCACCCCCACCTTGGGAACGATGAACGGTAGAACTACTCTCCCCTTCACAGTTATTATCTGACGTAGCCCGTCCACGACGTATGCTGACGTTGCGTCATCTTCTGCGTCACAAACGTAAAAGACACGTAACAATTAAAGACCGTTAAACTTTCCAGGCACGAAGATCTGCTCATGTTTAGCATCAAATGTTCTTCACGAAGTGACTCGTAAAGAAACATATGTTCAGGAGGAAATGTTTTTCTGCAGTTTATTGGGAATTATAACTTTGAAGGTTCATATCAAAGCCAGGTTTATAAATCAACGTAAGGATCTAAAATTTTGAAATCACATTCACAGAATCTCATACGGTGTAATGTTATTTCTATAAATTTCCGTTGAAATTCGTCGCCTCCATTTTTTTTCATTTCATGAAATAGATAAACGTATAAACTAGAGATCGACCGATATGGCTTTTTTTGAGGCCGATACCGATATATCGGCCATTCACGGGCCGATTAATCGGCCGATACCGATATTTCGAAAATTATTTAATCTTGTTTTCTGCTTCATTATCAAAAATATAGTGTATTTTCTGCGTTACCTTTTTATCAAAACCTTCAAAAATCAGGATTTATAAGCTAAAATTTTTCCAATTGCAGCAATTTCAATATTTGATTAAATTGTCAGCATAGTATACACTGTTTGCAATGAATAAACACAGTGCCATGAATAAAAAAAGAATGTTAAAATAACAACAATAAGAAAAGAGCACTGAATGTAAGAGAACTGCCTATGGTGTTTAAACCTGAAAAAGAAAAAACAATGCTTGAAAGTTTAAAGATGGTGAGCAATGAAAAGGAAGAATTACAAAATGAAGTATCAAGTTAAAGAGGTTAAAATAGTAGAACACTGTATTCAATTAACCATTGCCAAAAATGAATATTTTGCGAAAACAGCAGTAACTTTTTTGGTCTATGATAATGTTTGTTAACAGTTACTGTACTACATAAATCTTGTGAAATTTTGATTATGTATATATTTCACGAATCAACCTTTCAGACTCTTCTGCAACTCAGTGGGTTTTCAATTTGAAAAGTCAATCCAAGTCTTAAAAAATCAAGTTTGGAATTTTGATGTAATGTAACATTGAATAACTGCATGTCCTTAAAAAAGCAAACTACAGCACTTGCATTAGTTACTGCAACTGAAGTACTGGCATTGGTATGAAATGAAATACCTCAACTGATTCGTCAATTCTCAGTAGTTCCATATCAACAGTTTAAGATTGTCATGCAGAGAAAGCACAATTTATCTGCATTTTCACCAAGTAGCCTACAGTGAGTTAGCCGGTCATCTACAACCTAGCCTAAACAAAAGCACCACTAGGCTATAACCGATTACCACCCCTCCGCCAGAAGCAAATTTCATAAGAAAAAGTCGCCATAACAATAGCTAAGGTGCACATGTGCGCATTACGCATTCGATGATTGTGCAATAATGCCGCGGTAGTTCTGATCCAAACACAAAAAATGCGCTTTTAACTTGCGTAAGTTGCGTTGTTGCAAACACTGCTTTTGCTGATCGTGTTTAACAAACGGACAACAGCAATTGTGATGCAACAATGACCACTGACTACCGCGCTGCTATCGGACCGAATGACAAATCACCACTTCAAAGTATTTGTGAAATGTTGGAGTAGCGCTTCCGTAACTTGTGTCACCTCCATAAACCAGCACGTTGCAAAAACTTGGATTGTGAGATCACAATTACCATTATCATGCCTCGTGGAAAATGTCGATTAACTTAACCCACGAACGCGATGTTTCAGCTTGTGTACAGTATAAACCAGCGCGCTTATAGCCTAATACATCAAGTTAAGAAAAGTAGAATCCTTTTAAGATGTTACGTGTAACTGCTTCACAGCGACCGTTGTCGTCACTAGTGAGTAGCGATTGCATTTATAATCACATTCATAACGCCACAAATATTGCTTAACATAACGCAATTCATTTTTCATGCAAGCTTTAAAAAAATTAATCTGCGCTAAACTAGGCATCGATTGGACTTCTGCACCTTTAAGCTACAGTCAAACTTTTCGTGCTGCGAAAACTTCCGGAAGTACAACGGGAGTTTATTCGTACACAACACCTGCACGTGGTGGCTTCAAGCCTTGCGAAACTTCCCAATGATGCTTTTGTTTCGGTTGTGACGGCCGACGCACGCTCCATGGTTAATTTTGTCTGCTTGTTTATGAAACCGCACCTGCTAGCGTTGCTGCAAGATAACTGTCTTGACTTGCTTCGTTGTACTTTCTTGCGCAAGTTTTCTGGATACGTGGGGAATATAACAGCGTTTTGTCAACACCTACTGAGGCCGATAAAATTGGCCGTTTTGGCCGATACCGATATATCGGCAAAACCCAAATATCGGCCGATATATCGGTCGATCTATATTAAGTAAAACCTGCAACACACTACATCTTCATCACAATCATCACTTGTTCATTGATCGCTCCTTGAAAGAAACACTTTCCGAACATGGTGATAGAACATACATATTGAAACCAACACCCAAAAACGTAAGCCAACAAGTAACAACATCAAAACAAATTTCGTCTGAAAAAGGAAGGTTCTTGGTTGTGTGCAGAAAGTTCAAAAGCTTCATTGAACTCACTTAGACGAGCCAGCAACGCTGGGACGATCTCATCCAACGCATGTACCCCGATTGTGTTGTGGAGGTGTTCGAATGTGGTGGCTGCAGCCTGCCGGACGCCGTCCAAGGGGTCACACAGGGCCTTGCGCACCGTGGGGACCAGGTTGTCCGTGAAGACGACGATCTGTGGACAAATATTTATTCGCACACATTGAAATATTTCCGGAAGCACTCCCATGGCAACCGGGCATGTTGCATAAAAATCGAAGTTTTTGTTCATTTTCAGGTCCTCAACAAAACTTTCCTTAAATTATTTCCAATGAATGAGAACTCACCGCGTCTTTGCTGCACGACCGGATGATCTCGGTGAGCCCCACACACACCCCCTCTCGCTGGGAGGGCTCATCAGAATCCAGTCCACACTCCAGTATAGGGATCAGCTCAGGGAGCATTCTCTCTCCAAGCTTCCGGACAATGTCCCCCAAAGTTTTAGCGGCGACCTGAAAAAGGAATTAGTAAAATATCCACTTTCACAACCCGATAACTTTCATTTAATGGAAATTTTTCAAAGATTTTTTCTGGAAAAGTGTCGTGTTTTCTTTAAAAGGCATAGTTTTGGACAAACTTTAGTTGCACAAACCCAAAACTGTGTTTAAGAGATTATTTGCCAGTTGTACGTTTCTTTCGATCACATTGTTTATTTCCATTCAAAACAGCACGAAAGGTTAGAACATCTCCAACTACAATATGTTGTTAAGTTAGCGAGATCCGAAAATGTTCTGCAGAAAATTTACATATTGATCAAATTAATGCAGTTGACGACGGGGACCGTGTCACTATAGTGTCTATGGTTTCCATTCACTGTTGATGAGAACGCGGTGATTAACAAAGCTGAGATACAGTCACTTCATCTTTATACCTCCGACCAGGGTGTTTCTAAGGTGTTTTAGGGACCCGATTCGGGTCCCTAGAATCAGAGAAAACCACCATCGGGTGCTTAGATACAGAGAAAATCGGGTCCCTACAGGTCCATACCAGGTACCTAAAATTTTCCGTACAATAACCCTGCCTCCGACTATAACCAATTAACCGGGCTGCCCGTAGCAGTGGGATCGGGTGTTTTGAAAGCATGTTTAACACGAAATATGTAAATATGGAATTTTGTGAACTTATGTCACCAAACAACAACCAGTGGTGTGGATGCATTCGGACAGTTCTGCAGTTTTTGGGAAACTGGAATCCCTTTGTCCTACATTATTCCCGGGGCTATTCTGGCGCTGAGTGATAACACCACTGTTGCAATCAGAAATCCCGAGCGGCATATGCGCAAAGCTTCACACTGTGGCAGCAAGCAACAATAGAGATCATGCGTCTCTCTTATTATTGCTTGTTCGCGCCACACATATGATGGTGTTGTTCTTCGCGCACATCCCGTTCGTGGTGAATCAGACAATCAACGCAACACCACCGGAGAGTTTGCAACAATAACATCAGCTTTGTCCTACATTATTCCCGGGGCTATTCTGGCGCTGAGTGATAACACCACTGTTGCGATCGGAAATCCCGAGCGGCATATGCGCGAAGCTTCGCACTGCGGCAGCAAGCAACAATAGAGTTCATGCGTCGCAGTCTCTTTTATTATTGCTTGCTCGCGCTACATTTATAATGGTGTTATTCTTCACGTACATCCCGTTCGTGGTGAATCACACATTCAACGCAACACCACCGGAGAGGTTACAACACCGGACAGGGCTCCAGCTGTGGCCTAAGTAGTATGGCGAACGCAACTCTTCAAGCATGGAAGGCATTTACTGAAGGTATGGGGGAACCGATGGGCAGGTGGGTAAGGTTTACCCAACCTGGCTGATCCTGGACTTAATTTATTGGCCACGCGTTCCTATGGGGTTATCAGGGGGTGTGAAGTTTGGTCTGCTGATGACTGGGTAGCTCAGTGACCCTTGCACAGGATTGCTTCAGGATATTCTCCAAGCGATCAACCCCCACTCGCGGGGGTTCTGCCCCAGCACACGACCCACACGGTGTTGAATATTAGGAGCAACTCACCATAAACACATTCCTCCTTGTGGCTTATATGCGGGTGATTGGGACGCAAACAACCCTGAAATAGCTCATAAAGACAAAAAAATGCGTTCATTTATAATTTTCGCGGTACATAGAGCAGGAGATTCATGTTTTGCAAACAGCAAAAAAAATACATCAGCAATATTCAGTGTGACGACACAAAGACCATTACCTGCGAAACAACAGTCGATTCTTCACAATCCTCACCTGACGTTTGTCATGGTTGGGTGATGCCAGGCAACCCAGGAGGAGTTTGAAGAGGGTGGGGAGGATCTCCCTCAAAACCCTGGGGGTGTTCGGGACAATGATCTTCCACACGTGGAGCGAAGACTGGCGCACTCTGATGGCCACGTCCGACCGGCCCATGTAGAGCCCGGACAGGACTAGGTCCCGGCGTTCCTGGCCCAGTTTCTCGACCAGAGCCTGCAATCAAGTTGCAATTGTTGAGCCCAGGGGGGAACGATAGAACTCTGACATACGTTAACACCAATACAAGGCTTGTCCATGGTGGGGGTCCAATAGGATGGGGCAGTGCACTTGGAATTTGTCCCATACCCCATTACTACGAATTTTGCGGCGTTTACCAGAATTTTTTGAAGTCAAATTGCATTATTATACGTTCACAACACAACCATTATTACACAACATAGAAGGAATCGTACGCAGAGACTCAGTGCCATGACGTAGAGGTGCGAGGACCCCGGAAATGAGGTCGGGCTCTTTTTTGGTGGCAACTGAAACGGGCCACCCAATTTTCATTCGGAATGGGACAGTTCGGCGACACCGTTTCTGCGATGAAATACGAAATGTGTTTTCCTTTGGAATGTCACCAAAGTGCAAAAGTGCGCACTGCAGCGCAAAGAGTCAGTCTGGCGCTTGTCCCAGACCTTTCCAATTATGTTGTATTTATTGCGATTCGTGATGCATACCATGGATTTGGAAGTGCCATTACTGCATATTCGTACACCCATAGGCAACCGATGGCAAGAAAGTACGATGTATTCTTAGATTAGCTGTGAGTGAAATGGAATCAGAATGATACCTACGTGAAAGATCAAGCAATAGATGCTGTCCAGGCTTAACTTTTGTGTGAACTCACAAACGCCTCATGCCAGCAAAAATAAACGTCACAAGCCATATTTCTTTACACACGTGGTCACAGTCGCACTGAGTTCTTCCAAAATCCTGACGGGCGGGAAACTACACTGGCCATCAGGATGACAACAAAAACACTTATGAAGCAAACATCCTTTGCAGTCTAACTTTAAAGGTATTTAAAAAAAACACAATTTTTCGCATAATACATTTGCGACCACCATCGCCGAAGTGTCCTAGACCGATTTTCATTTGACCCCCTAATTGGGGCGTTTGGGATCTTGGGATCTTTAGGCACGGCTCTGCTGAGACCACACAATGGACAAGTTCATGACGTCACGTACTTCATGTTACTACTTCCGTGGGTGCGGTACCCATGGCAACCACAACAACCAGATGAATCAAAACACTCGGTTATTAGTGTTCTTCCAATCTGTTTGTGACCGGTGGTAATGAGGTTTTAAGTCTTATTTTCAAAGAAGACGCAGCACAACTGTATGTCGATGACGCTGAACTTAACCAGAAAGAGCCAAACTTATTTGGAAACATATTATTACTTTCCTTACACGAACAGATAACAACAGATCTGCAACACTTGTATCAGCAAGTGGAGAAGAACACTGAACAAAATATTGGAGCGAAGAGAGGGAGTGGTGGTTTGTCAAGCAACGCCTGAGCGATTAAACATGTTTAACAGATAAACAGAACGCAATAAAATCTTCTTTTTTCATGGTTTCCTGACGAACTTACACGTTTTTTCTTTTATTACACACAAGGTAATATTCTGAACGCGTTTTAAGCCTTTTTACTCTGTTACCATGTCAACGCTTCAAAGCGCAGAGAAGCCCGAACCAAGATTGCTATGGCAACAGGGACCCTCACCTTGAACCCCTCCGCAGTTCCGAAGTTATCATCCTCGTCGCCAGTGGCGCTCATCTTCCCAGTGACGCCAGTTATTTGATACAAGAGGTCGCCTAGCAACTGAATTGAGCTCAGCCTGGAAACGGAAACACTTGGTTAGCAACCATTCTTCGCTACACTTAATAAAATCTTAATGCAAACACTGCAAGTAAAACTCGTGTAAACCAGTGTTTCAAACTACCGGTCTGCACATAATTTTCTTGGGATTTTTGTTGTACCGTGACGTACTTCATCATTCACGCTTGACTGGCCAAGCATTGCATCTGGCGCAATCATTTAGCGGGAACGGAGACACCGTATCATTGCCCTCACTGTTACGTCATAATCTAACAAAGCGATTGTTATGCAGCAGTTCCAGAACTGCAATTGCTGTCCTTGGATCCAATCCCGCAACCAGTAAGTCTTTTGTTTCAATCTTAGAACCAATGAAGCGTAAGCTAAAGACGGGATTAAAATTCGCTCGTCTTAAACATTTACCTTGCAGCTTTTACTTGCACTTATCCAATACGACAACATTGTGCGTAGAAGTCCTGAAATAAACTGGAAAAGGCAACCAACTATTTCCAGACTTGCCTGTTCTTTGTAACAGCATATAACTCACTAGGAATAAGTGAAATCACTATGAAATAAATGACACATTCTTTAACTCCTTGTGAATGTTTTTTGTACTTAAGAAAAATACTTGTATTACAAGGTTAAGTGTTTGTTCATCTGGCACATTGAACATCATTCTAATTCTCTGGCAAGTCCATGTTTTTTTTAACAACGAGCCCAAAACGTTTACAAAACGATGGGAAACACAGTTGTTTCGGGGTTGTGAAAGGGGCCAGCCTCAACTAAACGTTTGAGGCCTACTAGTCCAGGATTTTTTTCAAGGAAAATGTTAGATACCCGGTATGGACCTGTACGGACCCGATTTCTCTGATTCTAGGGACCCGAATCGGGTCCCTAAAACATCTTAAAAAACCTTGACTAGTCTAAATGTGCCAAAGGGCAGGGGGGCAAACAAATTTATGGTGAGAAGGGGGGTAAGTTGGGGCCAAGAATGTCTCTGAGCAAATCCGCAACTGAATGTGATGATCGTTGAAAATATCAAGTGGGGGGATGATAAGCTTCAAGTGGGGGGATGATAAGCTTCAGATTTTTCGCAACAAACTTCATTGTCTTCAATCAAACCGCCTCCAAAAGCGAGTCCTACCTGATTCTCCAATTGTTATCAAACAATCCTCGTTCGAGCTGTGGGAGGAGGACAGGCATGGCAGTCTCGGAGAACATTGTGATGATCCGCTGCCCCCCCAGCAAAGCTGTGGCGCGAACAAACTCGTTTTCATCTGCCAAGGCCTGAAACGAAACCACGTTATTTCATCAGGTGGCGTCTAAAACCAATAAATGTTATTTTTTAAATATTTTCTGTGTAAATAACACAATTTTATTAATTGCTGTTTCTATAATAATTTTTAACAATCACTGTTGCGCGGCCAAGTTTTTATTCTGCTATGTTTTTTATTCCACAAGTCGAAAGATCGTGCGTAATTGTTGACATGCTGTTTGAAAACATATTCGTGCAATGGACCACGTCATCAAACAAAACGCAATGCAAACACATCTTACTTTGAGGATGGGAGGAATGACGTCACTTATGTAAGGGATGAAGTCATCGTTGAAAGTAGTTGGGAGGTAAACGAACAGCATGATGTAACCTTCGCGAACGTGGGGGAGGATGGTGTCTGACTGGGCCGTCTTGACCACCTCCGGCATTAGTTTGGCCAGCTGGTCGGGCCCCAGGGCCGCCAGAATCTCGCTGAGGCCCTGTGCGGCCCCAGACCTGGGCACAAAAAGTTAAATACTTTTGTGAAACCCGGAAGTAGAAGTTCGACGACTTTACGCTCACACTTAAAGTATAAACATGACGGTTGCAAATGTCGCCTGGTCATAAGTTACAAGAGCTGCTCTGTTTCTATTTGTTTTATGAACAGATCCGATGAAAATGTGAAATTCTACTGAGGGTTGCGTTGAGACACAAGAACTAATAGATTCTTCAACTGAAATATGAACCGATACAACGATATTTATGTACAAAGACATTTTGATACTAGTAACATTTTCTTTTTAAATGCATTCCGCACAAAATCGTTGGCGCTTGCAGCTTTAACACTGGTGCATCCGCTTTGGTCCTTGACCAACTCAACAAAAGTGTTTCACCAGAAAACGCGCTTTGCCATGAGTGGTCAACATCACCCTGTTTCGAAGTGTCAACAAAACATCAACAGGGGGGGAAAGAGCAGTGGGTTTGCACCTGACCTCGCCTGACCTGAGGGAGGAGAAGAGAAAAACGTAATTTGCACTTAGCCTGGTGATGAGGCACAAGGTAAATCTTCTGCTTATAAGTAGGTGTTTGTAACTATCGCTGGTGGTTTCGCTCAGATGGTTGTTACGTCACAAGCCCACCTGTCTACAGCGCTTTGTTCTGACGTCAGCTTCTCCATCATCCACGGCAACAATTCTCGGAACTGGGACTCTCCCGTCTCTTTCACCATGGCCCCGAGGGCCTTGGCAGCGATGGCCCGGACCTCTGGAACGGGGTCCAGAAGGGTGTTTTTAAGGCCAGGAATGACGGCTGGGAGGTAGGGGTTGAGGTCCTGCAGTGGTAAGGAAGCATACAACGCGCTATTCCGTGAAAAGGGCAACGCTGTGAAATTCCGAAGGTTTTAATTAAAATTCGCACAACTAGTTAACATGGAAAGTGTTGGAAGAAATGATACGAACGAATTACTGTATAATTTGAACAAAGTCATGCTGGAGTTGTAGAACAAATGGTTCATTTCGTCGTCAGCAGAGACTTAATCGCTGTTACTGTTTCTGATGAATCTAAATATATCTGATGAAGTTCAACAATGAACCTGCTTTGCAACATGAACCAAACCTTCTGGTCTGTCAACGAATACATGTTCCCGATGATCTGAGCTGCCATCTTCCTTGTATCCATCGATCGATCCTGGAAAGCGCGTTCCACAACGGGGAGGATCAGGGCCAGGGATGGAGCGTCGATGAAGTGGACGAATCTGTTTGGGGGGGGGGGGATTTCAATCAAGAGTGAATTGAACTTCGATCTCAAACCTTTCACAACAATAAACATACTTGGTGTTTAGCAGTGTTTCCAAACAGGAAGTAGTTTTGTGGGAGGGATCGCTCAGTGCTGCCAGCAGAGTATTCGATATTGCTTGTATTTCCGGGTTTCGAATGACAGATCCAATCTGCTTCAAGGCTTGCTGCCCTGTACAAAAGAAAGTTTGTGGCATTTGACTTTGAAATGTTCAAACTTGTGCAGAAACAACCATTTCATCGCGCAATATACACACGGTGGGGTTTAAACTGGTAATCGCGTCATATCCAATCTACTTATTGCGTTCTTTAATGTGCAGGGATACAAAACCTATGGCCTCCGACAAAATTTTCGTTACCCAACTTACAACAGAACGCGAGTCAAAACGCAACCCCATGACAAGCAAGTTATGAAATCTTCTCGCTCCCCATAGTTTTCGATCCTTAAGTCCCTAAAAGTAAAAAAAAACATTGTACTCTATGTTATACTTAGGGGCACGTTGACAAGATAATCTTCTGGTTTTTCGGTGTCCAGCCTCACGTTTCTTTTATGGAGATGCGCATTTATGGCGGATCAACTTGAATATAATACAAATTCAAGTTACACGTATTTTTTCCCTGTTTTATGGAAACTGGTTGCTCGTGTTTTTTTGTTTCCATAACTTCTTCTTCAAACTTGTAACTTTCACCTCCATTACCTGCTTTCTGGACTTTGGGATGTGAATCGGTCAGAACTTCACACAGTTTCGGGACGATGTTGGGCAAGCAGGAAGAGAGTTGTTTCGGAGCGCAGTGAGCCATCGCTCCCAGCAGCTCTGCCGACCCTGTCTTTGTGCGCCACAGGTCCTCGTTGAGCGCATTCAACAAGGACGGCAGGACCAGGCGCACGCCGTGTGCACTCAGGTTCCGCATGACTGCGCGCGCTGTGTTGTCAGCTGCCTGTGCGGAGCGAGCAACTAATGTTTAAACTGCACACAACTCTGCATGCTGGTAATCAGAGAGGCCACGAAACTAGGGCCAGCGGGCCAGATGCGGCCCGCGGAGTCATTTTACCTGGCCTGCCACTGCACTGTGCAGCAAATTAGCGAAAATACAATCATCTGCAAAGTGTGGAACCAACCAAACAACAAAAACATATTGCAGAAAAGTTGGAACTAATGCATCATTCTCTTGTCCAAGTTTCGTTATTTCATCAAAGTGACGCATTTTGACATCATCGTCGATTCCAGATACTTTTGAAATTAGTCATTTATGAACGAACAAGAGCAACACAAAGAAATCATTGAAGACTTATATTTACAGCTGGTTGTAGCGGAGATTGATCACAAACGCGCGGAACTTATGACGACATGAACAAAACAATAGACCCGGAAAAACTTTCACGAAAAGATGGTCGCGCGTCATCGGGCGAGCACCTGTCATGCGATTCCTGTGAGTACTTTTGGTAAATTACGTTGCAATCTACGAGAAAAGTGCAGACATCGGAATGAACACGGTCTCAGGTTGCCTGAGAAAGGAGTTCGGTTTTCTTTGATAGCATTTTGGCAAATAAATATGTTTGCTGTTTATTGTTTTATGATGTAATAATTACTTCAAATTATTGAACAAGGTTAATTATTCAGTAGAAAATCTTTGGTGACCACAGAAACGTTAACGTCGTCAACAATGACGCAAGCAATGATGTAAACCCGATCACACTGACACACAAAGTACTTTCATGGCCAGTAAAGGACAGTGCTGGGGTCGATGCGAAGATCTCGGGAAGTTACCCCCCAATGACGGTCTCCCTTTTTTGCGGGTTTGCAACACATGTTCGCCAAAGTGAAAAAATGATTTTAATTAAATCGTGGGTTATCTTAACCTGAACCCTCCGGGCCAGGTTATAAACCAACGAAACGTGAAACGTGTTGAAAATATTTTTTGGGCCCAAAATTGACGCAATTTTGAATAAACGAAAATTTTCGAGGGTTGAGGATGACGTCATCACAAAACTTCCAACCTTAACTGACAATGACTGCGTGTCTGACGTACCTCTCTGACGTACTGGTTCCCGTCGCCAAAACAAAGCAGCAAATGAGGGAGGAGGTGTACGATGTAGGGTTCGAACAAACGACCCAGCATTCCGCAGAACATCTCAAACGCCAGCAAGGCTCCCTCCCTATGTCTGGAAAGATAGTTTCACAGCATTACGTTATTGACTGTGACGCAACCACGAAATGGGTCCAGGTACTTGTCAGGATGTAGATGTTTGTGCGAAAGTCTGTTTCCAAAAGTGTGTTTGCATAAATTCAAAAAATAATCGCTTATATCTATTTTGAAACAAAAATTAGGCGCATACCCAGTCTTGTTTTCAAGGGAAACAGTGGGGGTTATTACCAGGACAACAACCGGTTTGTATTTTCTGAGGGAAATGATTGCAACTCGTTGTTTCACCTTGCAACTAAAAACTGTTTGGCGCTTTCAAATACTTTTAGAAAATTTCGGGAGGGGGTGTCTCGGCTCCCCCTGGTTGCGAGGCTGGGCATTACCAGTTACGTAACACTGTTTGTCTCCAGAACAATCAACAGTTAAGAAGCAACATGGTGGTGTTTGAGAACACTGGTTGGGATGGGATGTAAAAATATTAGATAAAGGAAAACAATTCTACGAAATGACAAAATGCACATCTTCAGCTACTGTGTGATTGTGACACAGTTGCACAAACACACGTAATGTGTCGCAGAGACAATGGATATGAGGTAAAGGTGTGGCTACAGTGTGGATATTAACAGCAGTTGAAAACATTTCAAGCAAAGACTTTCAGCAACAAATTCGCAATTCTTGGTTTAAAAAATCGGCGACTGACGAAGCACTGTGACGTCACACAAGCTAACCTGTAATTCTTCTTATCTTGTATCGCATCAGTGAGTTTGCTGATGATGTCATGCTGCTTGAACGATATGATCCCCAACCCCTTGACCATCCCGGCAAGGCCATACGCTGCTCCTGCAATGTGCGACAAACGATGTTTCGCTGTCATGGAAACCGTTTAAAAATCGCAACACGCGTTTGCCACCTTTTCTTTCCCCGTAATTTTCGGATTCGAGCAAAATCAGCAACAACTTCTTGACAATGTCGGGGGCGTCGTCTTTGATGGACGGCACCAGGGGGGGCAGGCAGTTGGCCACGGCTTCCTGAACCTGGGGGGTAGTAAAGATTTATGAGTCAACGACAAACCATGATAATGTTGCATATGGAACTTGATTTTGACAAAAACAGCACAAACATGAAGATCGACAGTTTGATGCTACTCTGATGCTACTTCGAAATCACTCACTGCTTGAGAGGGAGTGGACAAAGTCTCGGTCAACTTCTTCACGATCGGCTTCACTTTAGGGTCAGTTTTGTCCAGATGTCTGGCCAGCGTCCCGAGGAGAATGACGATGTTCTGACGAACGCTGTCGTATGATTCAGAGGTCGGGGCCTGTAGTGGATACCATGGTTCAGTTGATGGAATGGAGGAAGAAGTCACAAGAATGAATGGAAAAATTAACGGATCCCACATTAAAAGTTATTGTCAACACTTGCAAACAAATCTTTTTTACTTCTTTACCCTTTGTCCACACATGCGTCATGGCGCAGCGGGTCCAACTCACCTCTTTGAGGAAGGTTTCAAATATTTCCAACAAATCAGAGGTTGATTCCTTCCCATGGTCGTTCACAGCTCTCAATGCACTGTCCAGCATTTTGTTTCTTACCTGGTTGGGTTAATAATTATATCAAAAAGAATTACAAGCTAGGTCAACGTAAAAGAATAGGAGAAGACAAACACGTTAACACAGAAGAATAACACATTAACACAGAAGGAAAACACGTCAACACACAAGATAAACACATCAACACATAAAACTAGCACGTTAACACAGGAGAATAACACAGACCTCTGCATGTCTATCCCCGACTGCGTCTGGGACCAGAAAAGCAAAAAGAGGCCGGACGTGTTCTGAGTGAAGCAGTGGGGAAATGGATTTCAGGGCCAACGCCACCCCAATCCTTGGCTGGAACTGGTCAGGGGGGGACTCGGCGATCACCCTCCCCAACTGGTCCATCACAGGTGGCGGCCTCTGCAAGCAAAATATTTGAGGTAAGATAATGATGGAACAAGTCGGTTATTGACGGGACAGGCTGGTGTAAATAAGTTAATAATAAATAATTAGGAACTTTTCAGACAACACCAGGGATTTTATTGTTGTTTCATAAAATCAAACTTAACACAAACAGGCTACTTTTGTTTGCAACACAAAAGTAAATGTTTACAGTTTTTCAAGCTTTCGGAAAAATACACGACACAAAAAAGGTTAAACGAACGCTTAGCAACCGAATCTTGCCAAACGATTGAATGTTGCTAAGCAACTGTGTGTGAGAAAAAACTCAGATGAATTTCTTCAATATTTTTCGTCATGCACCAACAACGCAGGAACTCGACAAAACATTGAATTACTCCCAAATGGACACATTTCGAAGTTTGAAACTCACTTCTAGTTTGACATTATAAATATCGAAGAGCTTTTGAAGTGTGGGGGAGAGAGACTGGGGGTGTTCAGTCAATGCATGGCGGAGGGCGTCGGCAGCTATCTGCTGGATCACTGGCACGTGGTACTGCACGTCGTCCTTGAACCGAAGAAATAAAAGAACAATGTTTATATTTCAGGCATGAAAAGTAGTTATGGGTTTCCTGGACGGCGGAACGTGTGTCTCGCAGCAGCAACCATTGTGACGTAAGTGGGAGGGTCCACATTGTTGCACCCCCCGCCGTTGGTGATGAACATGCTGAAGAGCAACAGCGATTTAAATATGGTTGCTGTGGCAACAAGCGCGGCCTTAGAAAGACAACAAGCAGTAAACATGATGTGGCTCACATAAAACAGCAATCAACACAGACTTACAAGCAAATCATCAACAATGTTTGGCGTCAGGTCAAAGGACAGGGTTTCCCATAATTCAACGGCCAACTTGGCGTTTTCCTCTTCAACGTCATGCATGGCTACCCAAGCGCGACGGATTATGTTCTTCTCAGTGTCAGGATCTTCAACTTCACTCAAAATATTGGCGAGACTCTGCAAGCCCTGTCCAATGCAAGATGATGTTACCGGACGAAAAGGCTTGATTGTTTCGAACAGCTGCTCTGCCACTGACGGGGTTCGAACCTTTGGCCTACGACTTGCTCTTAAATGCACACTGCGTATCAGTAGCGGTCTGCATTAGCTTGAAAAGCATGAATTGTAGTTTAGTTTTTTAAAAAATTGTTGAATATTAATTGTTTCAAAATAGTTCTAATCTTTTAGAAACGACTCACAAAAATTCAGCAAAACTGCGCGACATGATTTGATTGACGCGCCGCAATATAATCAATTAGTGGAGGTTTTATTCAGAGTTGCGGAGCAGGAGGGAAAATGCCCGACTCCTTAACATAAAAGGAATGAAGTTTGGCTGTTAACAAATTTTTAGCAACTAGAAATCCCAATGGAAATCGTGATACACATCAAGAATTCTCTGTTTCAACAAAAGTTTCAAAAAAGAATTTGTGTCATTTCAACAGGAATTGCCAATTTAGGAGTGTGATGTAAAAAATTATCCAATTGGACTTCCGGAGTCGGATAAAAAAATCCGACTCCAACTCAGTGTTCTTAAAATCCGACACCACCCAAGAAAGTTCCGAATCCGCCTCCGCAACCCTGGCTTTATTGGCTCGTAATTCATTCTCCTTTTACTGCTTCACTCTCGGATGGAAAAGTCACAGAACGACCGGAAGTTTGAATTTGCGATCACGAGTTAAAAATATTCAGTCAGTTGGGACCAAACTTAATGTGGATTGATTTGAAAATAGCGACGCATCATTTCCTTGATAAAAACTCATACATTTACCGACAACAACTCTAGTGTGATGAGTAGAAGAGAAACCCGCACCTGGATTTGTGTCAAAACAGTTGAAGAAAAAATCTAAATCTCACCGAACTTTAAAACCACTGCGATGTGAAAATTGAAGTGCATGACGTCATATTTAGCAAAACTATGTACAGATCCTGATGATGAAACGATGGCATGGACAATCAATGATGTACACCAAATGAAAACGTCATTTTGATGACGCAGAGCAAGACATACCTTGAGTGAAACGAAGCGTAACGCAGATGTTGGGGAAAGGAGGTTTTTGAGGAGGACATTTATTTCTTCTGTGGTAGCATGAGCGCAGCTGTTTGCAACAAAAGAACACAGCGGTTGCAGTGATTGTTAGTCAATCAAAGTTTAATGTTTCCAGTCGGACCTCGAAAATGCAGAAGAAGAAACGCTTAAACACAAAATTCTCATAAATAGGTCTGCAGTTCCATTGCAAACTTTAAACTGCCATCATATATCATGTGTTTTCAGACTGTAGACGTCAGCAGGGATTCCAATTTTAACGCTGCCTCAATACCAGCGAAATGTAAAAAATACCGTTAACAAAGAAGTTGCCATTTTGAAAAGAATTGCAAGACTTCAACACCAATCTGCAACAAGTGACATGAAATTTGAGTGTATTTTTCGGCGATACTCTGCAAAACCACTGATTGGACATCAGTCCTGTTGTATACATGCACCGTGTATTACTGTCTGACGCAATTCTAAGGTATATAATTAAATACCAACTCGCTTTGACTTTTACAAATATGGATGTATGTCATGCGGAACGATTAAAATAACTAACAACAAACTACAGACGAAAATCAAACTCCCACTTTCTTTGCAGGAAACCAAACTGCGATCAATTCTCGCAGCTCGCCAGTACACAAAGCATACTCACCAGCCCGGCTCTTCTCCTCTTCTATTAATTATCTACCTTCAAAATTAAAACTATGGACCTATAACCTATTTCCAAGCAGTAGGATGAACTAGCATCATAATCGGGGAATCACTTGCACCAAAAAATCGCACAATTTGACCAAGCGTTTGTGGCAGTTTGAAAAAAAAATGTTACAAGAAGTAGTTATCGCATATTAACCAATTTTTTATTCAGTTGCAAACGAACAAAAATACTTAGGCACACTGCTCTGTTTCTGGAGCATCCATTCTCTATGGTTTTTGATGATTTTTTCGATTAAATTTCTGTTTTAACAAGTTCTATCAAAATGACTCACCCGGGATCGCCACTGGCCGCTTTGCACACTTCCAACATCACAACAGAGGCCAGGTGCTGGACTTGGACCAGGGATGTCGCCACCAGCTGGCCCATGCATTCCAACATGTGCACACGAGGGAGGAGCAAGGGGGTGTGCACCCCCCCTTCGCATAGCGCCCGCACCTTTGCATGCACCATCGCCACATTCAACGCAGCGCACATGATTTTCGTGTCGCTGTCGACAACTTTTCCACCACTCCTCAGAATAAGTTGCAGGAAGGGGAAGATGAATGAGAATGAGGGGGAAGGAATTGGTTCTGTGGGGGTTGAAACGAGCTTTAGATGATAAGCACTGGAGCAGAGTTGCAAGGAATGTATGAACGCCATAGTTTCAGTGACGATGGCGCAACCCGTATGACGGTCGCATTCTGCGGACCTGGTTCTACTTGCATTCAAATAAGCACAAAAAACTATCTTATTTAAATTCTTCCGCAAAACTCACGAAATGGAAAGAAATCGATCGATGACGCAGAACCGGAAGCAGACGTCAGCAATGACGTGCGACTGATTCTACTGTTGACGTTTCATGACACAACAACAATCACTTGCGTCATGACTTGACACAAGATATCAAACATCGCTCAAAGTCATTGTCAAAAGTAAAGACGCATTTCCGGTCATAACATTGCTGACGTCACCGCAGCTTTCGTCGCAGTGACGTGTGCAGTGGATAGATGTGAAAGAAAACCAACAGTCGACACAGAAGAACAAGCGAATTAGATTCGCAAAGTGACAGTGCAATTTGTGACTACTGGCCAGTTGGACAAATTCATCCCAAATAAAACTGATATCCGGGGAGTGGAGGAATAAGAGACTCGTATCTTACGTGAAGTTGAACAAAGAGAAAAAGTGAATCTGACTTGTTCCACCTTGGCGCGTGCAGAAACTTTGTGGGTGTGTTGTTGCAACACACAAGCACTGTGTCAACTCACCTTTCCTGGAGCACACCTTGCTGAGCAATCGAAGAACAGCAGAGTTCAAGCTTTCTTCGCACCACGCTTGTTCTACGTCATCAAAAGGTTTACTCAAGCGCAGCGTGACGTAAGCGATTTGCAGACCTGGAACAGACGTCATAATACACATCAGCAACAACAGGTTAGAGACAATTATGGAAAACAAAAAAATTCTGACAACACAAACACGTCTTTCAAAAATATAATTGTTTCTCAAATATCGGAGACTTGATTGACAAGATCTACTGAAGATACGTCACAATGACGACTACGCGTTTGAAAGCAACCAAAAGAAGATTTGCAAGAAAGGGAAACACTGCGTGTTGGTGCATTGCAATCCTCAACAACATCTTAACCACACCCGCCCGGTTGACCATGTCTATTTATAAACGAGAGGTGGTGGATGGATTCGCGGTTTGTACCTAGGCAAAAGCGGCGATGACGCATGACAGGAAGGGATATGACGTATATCTACCTGCTATGTCATAAGCAATCCCTGCTACACAACACCTATGATTGGCCAGCAACACTGACACGTCAGACTGGTTGGAAAAACTCTGAATGAGCTCATCTTTCACAAAATATAAGAAACAGGAAAATTTAATTAAAGCAACTGTCAAAGGATCTCAGCAGCTGTCAATGCGAAAGAATCCATCGTTGAGATAAAACAAAATTTTTCGTAAATGAAACAGTGAATATTTCGCATGAAATACAAAACTTATCCATACTACCGTAGGTTGGCAAAGCTCAGGTACCTAAGTTGGGGTCAGTCGCTTCCATCATGGTCTTGCCGAGTGCGACGTACAGCTCCTGCACACGTGACGATACCAGGGGTGATGGGAGGAGTCGCAAAAGGGGGGTGATGAGGGGGACAAGATGGGAGTATGCCGATTCAACAGCTGGAGCAGTGCAGAGCGTTTCTTGAAGAACTTCAAACAGGGATTGGAATTTTTCTTCGACCTGAGGAAAAAGTCAGAGTCGCAGCTGTTAAACGTGTCTTCCGGTGACGTCACGACCATTAAACGTGTCTTGCGGTGACGTCACGCCGTTAAACGTGTCTTGCGGTGACGACTGAGCACTTATCAATAAACAGGAACTTTGCGAAATAACCAGCACATGCAACAGCTGTAGTCAAGCATTCTGCGCAAAAGTCAGGAACAAAAGGTCGATGAATCGATTCCAGCATTGGGGGGTGACGCTCTGTCGAAAGCGCCAATCAAATCCACGCAAAGATCTCTATTTACGATAAATCAACAGATAACTCGATGAACTTTTGCTGTTGTAAAACCTTACTTTGAGCAATTTATTCCTGATGTTTTCTTCCCTTTCCAGTTCACTTTCCACCAACTCTTTTTGCTTCTTGTTAAGGTTCTGCGGAATAGGGGGGGCACCACGCCCCCCTTTCCCCATCACCCCGCCCGTGCCCGCCCCTTTTCGCTTTCGATCCTGCTCCCGCTTCAGTTCCTCAGCGGCCAGTTGCTCCTTGAACGAGTAAAGCTTGTTCTCTCTCTTCACGTTCTTGTTCTCAACAATTTTAGGGGCACTGGAAAAAATCGAAGACATTGACAAAAAAATGAAAGTCAACTGTTGACGAAGTTTGGCGACTGTTTCAAAGAGTGATTTTCACCTGGTCGGCCGTGAGGCTCTTTCCAGTGGGCCACAGACATTGGCATAAAGCAGAATGAACGCATTATGAGACTTGTATGATGATGTCATTATGATCGAATAAGAGAGACAAATAACAAAAAAATTCGACCTGATTGTTACGTTTGTGACATAATTCCTACTTAACAATGCTAGCTGAAGCTGTATTTACGAGAACTGCTATTGCATAGCATTGCAACTGTTATAGCACAGCAGTTAAAGCTCAACTAAAGTTAAAGTGTTAAATCTATTAGATTTTAAGCTTTGGGCCACCACCAATATTTTCCCTAGTTGAAATGGGCATGAGCAGAAAATGGTTGAAAACCTCTGGTTTAAAGCCATCAACGGAAAGATATTGTTGCAGTCAAACAACATAATGTTCGTGATCGGTTTGATTCAATGAATTCACTAAAACGCCGCGTCTCAGCAAAGTACAATCTGTCAACGTTTGGTTCAAATTCAAATAATGGCGCGTCAGCTTCTCCCGCCAGAATCAGTCTTCAACAAGAAGTGGTGACGTCGCAATGTGACAGCTGGTGTTAAAGATTCAGGTAAACGCGGGTTGCGTAACGACCGAGTGTTTAAACAAATATGCTACTTTCGTCATCATTACGAGAACTGATGACGTATTCATGTTGTTTCCTACAATATAAACAACAACTATCGACTAAACCTTCTCTAGCCCCACCTGTCGACTATCTTCCAATTATACAACGATCCGCTAGGTGTCCGCATGATCTCGACCTCGTCCTTGGTGACTTGACTCAGTTGACTCATGTCCAGGACATCGAGTGAGTGTTTGACCAAATATGGGCAAATAACGTCCGGTGCGATTCTCACAACTGTTGAGAGTGCAGCCAAGCTTGACTGGAAAACAAATGGGAAATTACTTTGTTGATCGGGAAGATACTGCAAAAGATCTGATGTTTACCAAGTAAAAGAACAATCTCTAAAAATCCTACGTGACCCTCTGAAATTTTGTCGAGGAACTATTTGGGAACAAAATATGTGAAATAAACGTTTGAAGAAATCACAACCAATAATTACCTGAAAAATACGATGAAAAACAAAACAGAATGAGGAGATTCTAAAAGTAAACGTTCAGATTCGTATTTGTTAGTCAAAGCCTTATTGCATGCTCACAAAGTTAACACAATAGAAAAACTAAAATACTTACGAGAAGTTGAAAAACTCAATCATTTAAAAAAAACAGCCATAGTAAGTTGAATAACAAATGTATAGTAATGATTAAAACATGGCACATTACTTGGCTGTGATGGGGAGGTTTTATGAGTTTGGTGGAAATCTCTTCAAAGTTGTCTTCAACAAATTGATGGACGTCGAAATTGCAGAAAAACAAGAAATCTGTCCAGAAGTGATCGTTGATTGAAGCTGAGGAGAAATGGTTAAAAACAACTGACATTTTGCTCTTTACACGTGAACCAAGAAACATGGAGCAACTTCGTCACAGTACCTCAGCCATCTACAGTATGTTGCAAACAAAGCATTAGTTTCAGTTCAGTTTCGTTTATTATTGGTCTCTCTGCTCCTCAGGAACCTCACGACTGGCCACGAGTGGTCTTCGTCGTCCATATCCGCTTACTTGCGTCGCGGGCCACGCGGCTGCTTTCAAAGTGAATACTGCATTGGTGGTGAGTTCATGACAGCACCGCGCGTCAACTGTTCCCTTGCACCCTCCCATTAACGCTGAGCACGAGCCTGGAAAGACCCCAAGCACCGTTTTTCAGGTCCTCAGTACGACTCGATCGGGAATCGAACCCATCCCGCCAGGTTCGGTGGCGCGACTGAGCCTTGTTATTTGTAGAGTTTGGCAAATGTTCTTTCATGCATGAAAATTGTTGGTTATTGAAAGCTCTACTTGTCCCCAAGCATCTGTCGGGTCGCAGCAACTTTTTCGGGAACTTCTACGACAAACCCCGTGACGTCGGTCATGTTAATGACGCAACAACAGGAATACATTGCGCCCCTTACTCTTTATGACGTGATAATGGGTAAAGAGGTCCTACGCCGGAAAAAAACTCAACGTCACAGTAAGTAGGCCACCGTATTTTCCGGGTCATAAGCGCAGTGACAATGAATGAATGAATGAATGCTAACTGCTGCATTTTCATACATAAGGTGCACTTTCAATTTTTGAGAAAATTAAAGGATTCTAAGTGTGCCTTATGGTGCCAAAATGCAGTGTGTGGCGGAGTATATTTTGAAGAGCAACACAATGTGATCATTACCATGGCAACGACACACCCATTGCAAATATCAACCTAGTTTAGCTCCAGTGCTGAAGAGTCAGGGCGGATTTCTACCAGCACGTCATCATAACACTGTATCTCGTTGAAAGCTGATTATTGGGACACTCAATGTCCAGGTGGTGCTGTTTCGACCTTGTAACGTCATCAGTGACGCACAGATATCAAACCTGCGCAGCGATCACTCCATGACGCAATCAGCTTCCAACTGAAAAGGTATCGCTGCTTGGCACTGAATGAACCAACGCAACCACCACCATCCAACTCACCAATGACAGGATGGTGCGAATCC
>Ga0210059_1001742_pt1 | contig 33241 bp, 25 predicted proteins | sample Ectturendosymbi2_FD_188042 | JGI IMG/M metagenome (GOLD analysis project Ga0210059, IMG submission 188042) | Ecteinascidia turbinata endosymbiont from Florida, USA - Sample 2 (SPAdes) (version 2) | ecosystem: Host-associated > Tunicates > Ascidians > Unclassified | place: Key West, Florida... | reverse complement strand
TTGTCCTTGCCCAAAATGGGCAGATTTCGTTTATTCGCTTATACTGGACTAACTGACAGGTTTGGACGGGTGCGCGGGTTTTTGCACAATTTAGCAAGTCTTCTCAAGCTCATCCGATCAGAAAAAACAACCTATTGATTTTGGAAAATGTTTTATGTGATGAAGAACAAAAGCAATTTTCCAAACAAAAATGTGGGAAGTGCTCTTAACAGATGAACGAAAAAGTAAAGAAAAATACAAAAATTCCGCCAGTAGACGTCATTGGTGATCGGTTTAAGGTTTAAACAGAACCTCATTTCAAGCTTGTGGTTCTAACTGCAATAAAAGTAAATTAGGTTGAGACATGAAATTTTTCTATTTTCCTTGCAATTTTCAGCCACATTAATCAACCTTGCCCAATATTGGCAAACTTTTTACGAAAATCAGGCACATATGGTAAACTTGCCCAAAATGCGCAAATGCTTTACGACAATTGTTGGGCAATCAGATTGATCGCGACACTGCTATTGACTTTCATGTTTCACATACGGCTAGTCACGTCGCCACAGCAGGGATTTGGTGGGCTAAGCCTCCCCAAGCAATGTTCGAAGCCCCCCCAAATTGGAATACGAAAACTATAAATTAGTGGTGTTTTGTCAATTTTTACAATGTCAAGGCATCAACAGGGAAACAAAAAACTCACTCTAACCATACTGTCAGGTGATTTTCACCTCAAACTCACACTAACCATCACAGCGGTTGATTTTCTCTCCAAACTCACATTAACCACAAAGTGGGGTGGTTTTCACCCGAACTAACCATAATGTGGGATGATTTTCACCCGAACTCACAATTAACCCTAACGTCGGGTGATTTTCACCTAGGAACCACGTGGCCACCACTCCTGTCCGGGTGCACCGGGGGTTAGTATTCCAGGGGTGTGAGCAATCTTTGCCGAAAACTTGAAAGTGATCAATGCTGACAACGGCTTCCCATGGTTGCCACGTGAACCTCGTTTTGTTTTGATTGTGGACAGGTTCCACAGCGTTGTCTGGTCTCAAAGCTCATGTCCTAAATAAAATGCTTTGGCCTTTTACCACAAGTGTACGCACAAGAAGCAAGCCTTTTTTTGGCTAATCCAAGTTCTACAAATTTCAGTTAATAAAAGAGAAACACAAGGTTCATCATGTCCTCAATCAAGTGCTTTGACTTTTCACCACACGTGCACACACAAGGTGCAGGCCTTTCTGGCTCCAAATTCTTTCCTCTGACAGATAAGGCATCATACATTCTCCTGCCTGTTTCTCAATGAAAACCACGAGCTGAGCAGGAGCCATTCGCGCCAAATTGATTCGCGTCGTCAGGGCTTGCACTCGTTTGATCTACTCCCGTGCTGGCTTTTGGTCAAAAGTTGCTGGTGTGGCTTACTAGTGAACCTACATGCACAACTCCTGCCCAAATTGGTCAAAGTTACCTTAGGAGGGATCTTTGTGCAGGCATTTTGTTACACCTCAGGTAACCATGGGTCAATTTAGGCAAATATTTGTTCCCCATCAAAAACTACAAAACCTGTGCAGATTTCGATAGGACTGCCTGAAAGAGCATCTCAAAAAATGCAGCTACTGAAAGAACCAGCTTTCTACGTGAACGTTAACTAATTTTTAATTTAAGTAGAACAACCGTTTGCCCAAATTGGGCAGAGGTTACCTGAGCAGGGTTAAGCATCTGTCACTGAGCGGATATAATTTTCTAAATAATTCAGAAGTGCTTAGTTGGGAGATCAATGTTATGTTTTGAAAATTTATTGTGTCAAGACTGTTTGAGTATCAACAATCAACAACGTAAATGCTTCGCATTCAATCGATTCATGGGAGATTGGTGACATCTCTGCTTCAAGACTTAGCACCTTTTTGGCGACTACTATTTGGTGCCGAGCTCTTTTGGCGCCGAGCTCTTTTGGCGCCGAGCTATTTTGGAGCGAGTTGTTTTGGTGCTGAGATGGTAACAACGTGTTTTTCTTCATTAAAGTATTACCAGAAATAAAATGAAAAGATTCATAGCAAGAAGGAATAACCAACGTTTTCTCTCAAGATATCTATATGCTTTTTAGACAAATGTGAAAGCAACCAACTGCGCATTGGAAGCATCACGCCCTTTTTGTCTGAAAACAGAAAGAGCGTTATGTTCCTATGAGCATTTGATTGGAGGTGAAACTCCGAATAAAAATCCTTAAATTAAGGCTGACGAGCGTGTTTTGATCGTCGCAAAACATTTTGACTTATGGGCACCACTTGAATATCTGTGAGGTTTAGCTCACAAATACAATACAGTGCATATTAAAGTTTCATCCATGTTTTTATCCATTTTCATTACACACATATGTCAGTCTTGTAACTAGCCTAAGGGGCTCAGCGCTAAAACGAATGATGTCAAAACAGCTCGTCGTCAAATGGCCGGCACCCCATAGTTGTCGTCAAAACGGCGGCGCCGAAAAGTACCCGACTTTTGGCGTATGTCGTTTCGGAAACAAATTGTTATAACAAATCTTTTGGTCTATAATAGAGTCAAAAGATTGTATTTAGATGCAGACTTTTTTATACGTGAGTTCGATTCATAACTGCATCAGGGAGGATGTTCACAAGTCTCTGCTTGCTTTATCCCCCTATGGCTTCTAATGCTTATAACATACAGTCAGAGATATCAACACACTTTGGATGTAAGTTAATCTATGTTTTATTAAAATCAGACATTTATAAAGTACAAGTTTAGACATTTACCGATTTATGCAATGCACAAATTCACATGAACTCTACTCAGATCAGATTCACAGACACACATTACTTTTAGGAACCGTGCCCACAACCAACAAAAGAATCTAGAAACATCTAGAACGTTTTTCTCATTCTAAGAACTGTCCCAACCTTAACTGGGTGTTTGACTAAATTGCCTACGGTTCGGGAATGAGGACTGGGACTGTAAAGATCGTGACGGACGTTTCCTAGTTTTCGTAGTTTTCGTTTGATCGAAGATTAAATATCAAGTTTCCGAAATAACTGTCATGTTTTCAACGTTTACATTTTTGTCAAGCTTCGCAGAGCTTCCTTGATAAACGAGTTAAGTTTCGGCAGGCCAAATTCGTGATGACAAAGGCTCTGTTGATCCAGTTAAATTTATCATAACAGACTGCCAATTTAGAGTGGCAGAATTCTGTTCGGTTAATGCTAATTTATCGGTTAGAGTGACAGCATGCCTCTCGGACAATGCCAAATGTATGGGACAGAACGTCAGGGATTCACCCGGACAATTGCCACTCGTGTCGATCAAGAAAAAGTCTTTCTAAGTGACTTTATTCGTGATCTGAACTTGCAGGCCACTCATGTCCGCTCTTTTTCCTGCACAGGCAGGTTGCGAAACTTGCAAGCGAACTGTTCTGTCGTTGGTCTTTATTGCGTAAAAATAACAGTGCAACAATGAGACAATGACTGCTAACAGAGAAAAACAGGTAGTTTTATACAGTGTCAAAAAAAGCATCGGTGAATCTGTAGCAATTCTTCCACAAGTTTGGAAAATCCATTGTTAGTGTGAGATGCGTGTGAACAACGTGCCTGGGTGGATAACTTAATCAAATTACGCTTAGGCTACTTAGGCTCCTTTTCACACAGTACAAAACTTTGTGGCTTGTTCGAATACGTCTATGCAGGCTCGTGGGAAACACGTTTAAAGTTTTTTCGGAGTGAGTTCTGAGTTCAAAGATACATTTCGTGTGGCGAATTTTCTAGCTACATTTCGTGTGGCGAAAAGTCAGCTAAATCAAGCAAGTTGAAATAGGACAGTTTTTAACTTTGGCTCAGAATGTCAATTAAAGGTCCATAGTTATCTTTCAATCCATTTTCGTGATTTCCCCCGGATGGCACGATCTGGACGAAGTTACGTCACTAGGGTATAGGTCCCAGGTATTGAAGAAGGAGAGCATTACTGGCATTTGAATACGTAAAAATTTAAAATCTAGTGTTGACAAAAAAACACATTTCGAAAAATTAAATCCATGCAGCATGTGTTAGCAGCCTTACAATACAAAGTCATCTAGTTGCAGCATTTTTGTTTTTGTAAATTCTCTCTTTGGATCCCCCTCTACCTTGGACGTTTGGGGCCGTTGCCACATTTGCACCCTTCTGCACGCCACTGTACAAATTTGAAAATGAGGTGATCCGCGATGCAAAAATGTACCTGTTTCTAACTTAATCATTATCAAGTTAGTCATAAAAATTGCAGTGGGTACGGATACAACATTAATTGGCAGGATAGGCGTAAAAGAGACACGAAGCTTGAAGCATATTTTTGCCACATCACTTCGCAAAATGCTTTTGTAAAGTGTTACTTTACAAATCTTTTCTGTAACACATACTTCCGACTTTCGCCAAAGAAACAAAATAATTTAAAGAGAAAATTTGAAGCACTCGGAGATAAACATAAAAGTTGTACAGAAAGAACTTCATTACAAAAAAACGCGGAAATGAGCAGAAGTAAAAGATTAGAAACGCTTCTGGTGTCCCGTGGTTTTCTTTCGAAAAGTAAAATCCGTTTTTCAAACCATTTGTTGCTGATATATTTTTCAGGATCGTTAATATATTTCTGAATAGCTTCCACGATCTTCAAAACTCAGTTTTAAGTTTTTAAACTCCATTTGCTTGTACAAAAGCACTCCAATGAAAGAGAAAAAATATTAGAATTTTTATGAGAGTTTAAGAAACCATCAGAATTTTTATCTGAATTTGTAAATTTATCAAAGAATATCATAATTTTTATCAAAAGCAAAAATATCAGAAATTTTATCAGCTGTATCAGAATTTTCACTTAACTCCACATCGCGTTTTGAAACATTTTAACATCCTTTCAAATCTGTTTTCAGGTAAAAACAATTTAATACTTTGTAGACCACGAAATAGGCCAGTCGAATCCTTTACAAGCAATTTTGTTCAAATCTTGCCCACCGAGGGCGAGATAGAGTCCATCAAAATATCAAAAGAAGCACAATTCCCTGTATATTCTGGTCAAATAAACATGCAGTTTTTCAGTTAAATTTTGTTGGTAGCGTGACGTCATAAAATCTCCCAGTCATCTTATTGGACTTATAAAAAATTAATAGCCATTTTACCTTTTCATTGAAAAAAGTCCACAAACATCGGCATCTATAGGACACGCAGTTATCCCTGCGTGAGCGGATACACACCAAACTAGCAGATCATGGTAAAAGTTATTGTGCTTATGGGTGAAAAAATATTGGATTTTGGTTGAATAAAACACGTTCAGCTAATTCAACAACATTTAGACAACCTATATCGTTGACATACCACCACTTTAATGTTGATTGTGATTTTTGATCGTTGCTTGAATGTGGTCATCATTTATTGCTTCCATCAAATTGTTCAAAGAATGCTGGATCTATCACATATTCAAAAAACGGTAATAAACTGTAGAAGCAGCGAGGGAGTCGCCGATCTCATTGTAAATATATTTGGTGATTTCAAATTTTGTCATTGCTTCTTCAAATCTCTCTAATTTGTACAGGCAGATTCCAGCATTTTTATCAAACGAAGCCAACATTGAATCAGTTTTTTGCTGTCTTTTTTCGATTGCTTCTTTAAAGTTCTTCAAAGCATGTTCGTATTTTTTTAATTTTCGAAAACAAGCACCCAACCAGTTTGCTGTAGATGCAGCGAGGGGGTCATCGATCTCATTGCAAATATCTTTGGCGATTTCAAATTTCGTCATTGCTTCTTCAAATCTCTCTAATCTGTGCAAGCAGATTCCAGCATTTTCATGAGACAAAGCCAATGTTCGATCTGTTCTTGGGTCACTTGTCTCGTTTGATCTTCTTTCGAGTACTGCCTCATATATATGCAGAGCTTTTTCGTGTTTTTTGAGAGAACTCATGCAGTGCCCAATGAATTCCGCTGTGTTGTTGTTAAGTTCATATGTTGCATTCATCGAATTATTAGAAGCTTCTTGATAACATTTTACTGCCTTTTGGTACCTTTGTGTTTGGTAATGAGTATTCCCTGTCTCCAACAAGACCTAATTAGCTCTTTTCAACACGTTGTCAGGACGGTTTTCCTCGTCCTGGTTGCCTCCCATGGTGTAAAATCATAGTTTTGAAGCCAAAAACAAGGTAGAAGACAATCTAGTTCAGGTGGCCAATACACAATATTAGAATTTTTTTCCCAATAGCTTTGCAAACCTCACGCTGAAACCTCATAACTATTGTGAAAAATTTGACTGGTGTGTCTTCACCCATAAGCTGATTCATATGGTCAATTAGTTGTTGTGATTCATCAGCACTATAATGGAAGTCTTCCTGGCCGCTTTTTTCCATATAAACTTGAAGCCGGACGTAGCAAGCTACTGCAACTGAAAACTCAAGATCATGAGCGAATTCCTCGTCCAGTACTGTCTTCTCGATTCCTGCAAGTATTTTGATTTTAGAGAAAGAAGAGTTTTCAAATATATGGTTGAACCGTGCTAATGCAGATATAAACAGCGTACGCTGCGATATACCACGCGTTTCACATCCACTGCTTTTTCTAATAAAGCTCGACTTAAGCGCGATATTGCGTTGCATGTTTCAATGTTGTCTTTCAATTGCGTCGAAAGCGTTTCTTTGGAACATCTATTGTCAGTTATTTGTTTCTTGCGTTTTTGAAAATCCGTGTGAAGGTTCTTCTCTCCCGAAACAAAGCAAGAACACATCAAAACATCAGCGAGATGGTAACCATTTTTGAGATCATTATTACTTGACAGATATTCGAGCATTTCTGAAATAGGTTTGATAAGTTCTGCATCTTGCGACGTTTTCAAAGTTCTTTGCCCTCCTAATGGAAATTCAGAAGCTTGGCAAGACATTCCATCAAACAAAATTCCTTTAGTGGTCCACTTATCGCAATACCAATTATGGCTTTCGTCTAACGGGTTGTTTGGATACGGAAGTGCAGCGCTTTTAACAATGGTTTCCCCCAATTTATTACCACATTATTGCTCAACACTGAAACCCACCGAAAATACTCAAGGATTTCTTCATAATTTTCCCTGTGCTGAACTCCTTCTTCAAGAAGTATTGCATCTTCAAAATCTAAATAAGGTGTTATTTCTTTTCTAGCTAAAGATTCCATTCCAATTAATGCATGCTGACATGGTGCATCACCACATTTGTTTTGACAATAACTGATAACATTTTACATTAGATTGCAGTAACATTCGTAAATTTCACTTTGCAAATTTTCCATTGCTTTGATAATTTTTTGGATGTTTTCAGAGAAGTCAATGGTTTCAAGAAATTGTCTCACTTTTGATTTGTATTCTCTACTACTTACTTTCATTGAACTTGCTTCATTAATTAAATCTATGTTAGAGCATTTTGTATTAGCAAGTTTAAGTACATGATCACAAACCTCCTTGAGATCACTTCTTATGTCTTAATTGTTATCAGAGTTTCTTGCTAAAGCTGCGTGGAACAAAATTACCGATCGTATGAGGTCAAACTTATTTGGAGAACGCTGCCTATACACTATTCCAAAAGAATGAAGCACCTTTGCTGTTTCTATTGGTTCCAATTCCTCTCCTTTTTCATTGCACACACTTCGTAATTTCTTTGATTAGTGCATTTCGTCATCATCAAACAAACTGAACATTTTTTGGATCACAACCTTGAGTTCAGCATTATTTTAAATGCGGTTTTCGGATAGCTGAACAAAATCACAAAGTGCACCGTGTAATTACAATTCATTTCAGTTTTGGGGCATATGCATTAGAAAACTCCATTATTCCATTACTGCATGAGCAACACGATGTAAGGAAGCGATGTAAGGAAGCAAGGAAGCATAGTTCATCTTCATTTAACGTTAGCTAGCAGTCTGGATCATATGTTTTACATCAATATAGCATTATGCGCGTGGAAGAACGATCCATGCTTAACTTGAAGTTAGTGAAAGCTTTGTATACGTATCTTGCACAAATAATGCACTTAATTTGAATTATCTTACGCATTTGTGTGAACAAATTCGATTTGAGACCCCATAAAGATCTTCACTAGAAATTACTACTGGCGGAAGGCAGAAAACAATCATCAAATAAAATTGCGCATTCAGAATTATTTGCTAAGCTCAAAATACAGCAAACACGTCCAATTGTAACAACGTGCTGGTTTGTTTTTTTCTGATATTGCAGTAAACAGAAATATTTTGATCAGTATTTTGTTTGTTGATTTAAAACAATTTCTTTCATAACATAAGGGCTTTCAGTACATACAACGTTGATAAATTTTAAATCCGAGATAGGCAAAGCATACTCTTGGTGTTAACCTAAGATAACGTACTGCGATGCACTCGGTAACAAACTTCACTGCAGACAACAAAAGCAGCTGGTGAAAAAACTTTTGTTAAAGCGCATCCTTAGCTGCTTCAAGTGAAATAAGCTTGTCATTATTAAAATATTGAGCAAACCAAACAGGCAAGCATTCAAGCAGTCCATGAGCATGAACGTTTTTTTCTGTAGTATTACTACATGACAAGAAACTATCAGTAATAAATTGCACTCAAAATCCCCCTTGAATAGGTGGTTAATCTCTCCATTCACCAGAGCTTTTAAAACTTTTTAGGAACCGCAGAAGCCGATAACATCAATATGGTCTTGCTCAGCGGTTTTTCAGCGATAACACGCGAACCACTGAAGGTATCTCAATAAATAAAACATTGCAAGAAAGGTATTGTAAAATGTAAACTTTTTTCAAACACAAATATTTGCACAAGCACACCGGGTGCAGAAACCTGTGGGAAGAATGGTCAGTGACTGATTTTTGTATTGCTAAAGAAGTTGCATTCCAAAATAAACGATAAACGTTCAGCACTATGAGGTTCTACCGAGTAACGTTGGAAGCCATGGTGGGCATTGATGAAAGCAGGACCTTAGCGGACAGAAGGTAAAATTTTAACATTGCATCTCGCTGATAAATGCCGTAAGAATAGCTTTTCGCTTGCATATCAATTCGAAAACGTAACGTTATTGTTGTAACGTCACTTAGAGCCTAACGAGTCCCAAATACAAAAAACAAAATTTTTATTCAACAAACATTTATACACAATTATACAATTACATCATATTACAAGAAGGCTTTTGCTTTTTTAATATTAATAAGCAGTATGGAACAATTAGAAAAATTAACTGCCGGACAACCTAAATACATTGCTTCAAAATTAAATATTCAATTGCGTTTACAAGAAGAAATATTAACTGAATGACATCGATAAAACTAAAAAAAAACGACAAAGGCCAAATTAGCCCAAAGATAACGACAGCATTAAAAACTTTGCTAACTTAGGAAAAAAATCTTTTAACAAGCGCCAGTGATGCGGTGTGCGAATTCGTAACACAGTCATATTTTAACAATATAACCGTTCGCGTTCATGTTTCGTAAGTATTCCGGGATAATCTAGTGGGAAAGTTGAAATGAAACCCAATTTTGTTTTGGTTGACGTCAAAATAGAGCCAGAGTTGAAAAGATGCACAAGCCGGTGTCGTGAACAAACACAGATCTATGCCTTGACGATTTGCACAAGAAACTACGTCTGAAGGAACAACCGATTTAGCAGCCACAGAATTCCGTTCATATTACGAAACTAAAGTTAAAGTCGAAAATGTAAATTATTTACGACCAAATGGTTGAAAAGATTTTTGAAGATGACATGTTTTTTAATGTAGACACAGAGTTTTCCTAACTAAAGCAACAAAAAATGTTGAAGTTCATTTAACCGAAAGCCGGATTCCGTCACATGGAGCATTGAAGAACAGTCGAAGTGGACTTGGTGTGAAAGCTTCTCGTAAACATGCGCAACAACAAACATCAGTCCTATGAAGTGTTGTGGTGCCAGACATTTTGATAATTTTGAAAAAAATTCCTATTTTGAAACTATTTTTTCTCGGAAGAGTAGAATCAAGATTTTTTGTGTTTGGAACCGGAGATATGATATTTCACATGTGAAAAATGACGAAAACTCCCCTAAACATCAACAAATTTATTTTTGTTTTTTCCAAAAATTTGCACAATTTTTTTGTATTTTTACAAACTTTGGGTCCTGGCTGACATTTTCTGTGCCGAATGAATTTGTCTAACGTGTTTGTAAGTTTTCTACAGGTTTTTGAGCAAACCCACTGCTTTTGTTTTGACTGCTATGCTTTTTCAGTTTTTCCCCTATTTGAGTTCGACAATGATGCCAGAAAGCTATCGCCAGTACCTCAAAATATGCGCGATGAAAAGACGTTTCTTACAATACCTTGCTGGTGGACGTAACTTTAGCGGTTTGCGAGTTATCGCAAAAATCGTGCAGCAATGGCAGTATATCGGCTTCTGCGGTCCCTAAATGGTTTCTTGCGAGAGTAAAAATACCTTTGATCTCAGTGGAGCTGCCTTTTCGCAAGATGTTTTTTTTTCCTTTTTCCGTTGCCGAATTTCTTGCGCACATACGCAACAAGTCGAAACAAATAAAAACTTTCGTGCAATGTTCATTGCTTGAAAAGGTATCCTGGAATGCTAACGCTGTTGGTATGTCAAACGAACACTGACCCGCGTGAATTTCACCCCTTTTTTAAAAAGATAACCTTGATTATTTTTGGCCCAGTTTACCAAGGGTGAAAGTTTTTGTTTTTCTTGGCCATATTTGGTCAAGGTTACCAACGGTGAAATTTTATGTTGTTTTAGCCTTGTTGGCGAAGCATACCAACGGTGAAAGTTTTGGTTGGTCTTGCTCATTTTTGGCCAAGGATACGATTGGTGAAAGTTTTTTTTTTCAAAGTTTTTTTTTCACGAATGGTGAAAGGTTTGTTTTTTCAGCCTTTTTGGGCAAGATTAGCAACGGTGAAAGTTTTTGTTTTTCTTGGCCATATTGGGCCAAGGTTACCACCGGTGAAATTTTGTTTTTCATGGACACTTTTTGGCCAAGGTTACTTTTGCTGGCCACTTTGGCTGTGAATACCAATGATGAAAGTTATGTTTGTGATTTGAGTTTTTCTTTTGAGCAACCTCTGGCATCCCACTCTGCCAAATGCGAGTTCTCCTTCGCTGGAGGCAATCTCTGGCACCCCACTGTACAAGCAGGAGTTCATGTTCCGAGAGGCAACTGCTGGCATGGGATTGGAAGTACGAGTATACTCATACACCGGTAGGCAAGCACTGGCAAGAAAGTACGATTGTACTCGTACCACGGAATAGAAGGTGATTTTACATTACTTGATCGCTACTTCACACTATTTACTTGAACACATTTTGTGCATTTCTATGTAGATTTTACTGTATTTCTTGTGTTGTTGTACATTGTCATCTCCCAGCGTTTTTCATTTCACACTTCTACGTTTTTCTGTGGCATGCTGTCACCCATTTCCTGCGACGTGATGGTTAGTTTTGCGTTTTTTTGTCTTCCTACGTCGGACTGCTAATTTTTATTGTTATTGGTAAGTTGCATGTTGTTAAACAACATTGCCCTATGTCGTTAAAAAACATTGCCCTGAAGATGCCTACTTGAATTGGTGGGCGAAACGTCAGCAAAATACAGTAATAAAATTATCGCCAGAAGATCGAATTTATCTACTTTACTGTACAACGTTTAAGTTTTGTGTGCCGTGAAAGAATTCATATCAGCTTGATACACGTCATTGCGACGCTGATGCCCAGTTTACCGACTTGTAAAGCGGCTGCACGTTCTCTAGATTGGCTGAGTTGTTTTTTTGAGAAAATCAATAAAATTCTATGACAGATGCAGCTTTCTGAATCAGTGAAACTTAAATTCTGATCGAATCAAAAGTTTTCTTGTGGTATTTTGAAAGTACTAACAGAATTGCGTACTTACGTAATACTAGTGGCGGCACGTGACGGTGATTCGTGGGGTGCTGCAACTCCTAACAAAGATTTATGAAGACTAACAGCATCACGTTTTGCGTTGCCGGTCGGACTGGTATGACTTGTTGCAGTCCTCCTTCTACGAACCACTAATGAGACTTCTGTGCATTGCTATGCTGCACTGACATGCTATTTTCTCACTACGCCTAATATTTCCCTCACAGCTATTTAATGAAACAGAACATTTGTTTCGCACCACGCTGATGTTCCTAAAATAACTTCACAATTAATAAGTTGATAGTGTCGCGGTCGCATTTACTGAATATGTCGAGAACACAAATGACTATAGCTGATCATATAACACATCAGTGATAGGGAAAGAAGTGCCTTATCACTTTGGACAGGCAACTGTTATCGTTGGAAGTGGTTAACAGAGTTATTTGACTTCACTCACTAATTAAACGATGCTGCGATTGGTTACCATTTGCGTGAAATTACTTTCAAAGATTAAGTGCAAGTGGCCATATTTTAAGATGTGCTGAAAGTTTGGGTGTTACTACATGCTTTGAAATTAAATCAAAGGGCAGTATCCAAGTCAGGTTTGTATTTCCGTGATAAATGTTTGTCCCACAAGCCAAGTTGAAATTTGAACTCAAGCACGAATTTAAGCTTAACCGGTTTCAATTCTGACGCAATTCACATTGCAACTGCAGGCCTACTCCAAAATGATGTTCTACAGTGTTCCTGGTTTGAGGCTGAGAAAATGTCAAGTCAAGCGTGTGCTGAAGGCGCGTTCAGGAATACAGTCCGTACACGTTTCATAAATCAAACCCAGAATCATCTTTAATTGGAAATCCAGACCAACCCCACCTGCAACATCGCCTCGGAGAGACAACAAAACAAATTTTAGTCTGGCGGCAAGCTTCTGAGGAATCTGCCTGCTTTCTGCTTTCATACTCCGGCGATGGTTAAAACTTGCATGTATCTATTTTTCCATTGTTGTAAGCCTGAAAGAAGGCAGCAAGGAAGTCGATCACAGATTATTTCGTAAGGAAGAATTTCGCGTTTTTCAACTCATCTTCAGTCCTGTAAGCCGTAAGACAAACTCACAGGGGTGAAATATTGGCACTTGTAAACAAGTATAGAAAGAAACACACACGAACTGTAGCCTGTTACAATGAGCACTAAATTTGCAAAGTTAAAAGGCTGACCTTCCTACAGAGCTTCATAAACTAGCCACTTGTAAGAAAACCTGCGTTTGGTTACGGCTTAGAAAAAAGCACTTTTGCTCTGGAGGTAAGTGTTTTTAAAAGCCGTGACCAAACGCACTTTACTGTTTGAAGGGGTCGCTCTACTGCCCAACAGGTAGGCAAACTGACTAGCGATATTGAAGAGGGCTATGAAGGAAGACGTAAGGCGGGTCTCGTCCTTGTGGATCTTACTGCGGTCTATGACAGTGTCTGGCATCAGGGCTTGACACTGAAGCTACTCCAGATCATCCCTCATTGACATCTGGTCTGCTTCATTGTTGAAATAATCTCAATCCGCAGCTTCATCCTTAAAATTAGCAATGGGCAGTGCAGCCGCATCTGACGTTTGAAGAACGGAGTGCCTCAAGGATCAACGCTTGCACCTACGCGGTTTAATATCTATATCAGCGACATCCCCGACACCGTGTCCACTCAATATGGCTATGCTGATGACCTGGACCTCCTGTTTTCTCACAAGGGTTGGAATGAGGTGGAAGAAGTCCTTTCCTTGGACATGCAAAGAGTTGCTGAGTACCTATTTGCATGGAGGCTCAGGCTGAGAACAGCCACAACTACATGCACTGCATTCCACCTGAATAATAGGGAATCCAGCCGTAAGCTTGCGGTCACCGTCAATGGTACCACGACCCCTACAAGCAGAATCCAACTTACCTTGTAGTCACGCTTGACCGCCACCTCACCTTTGGGCAACACTTGGAAGGCCTATGTGGCAACGTCAGAGCCCGTAATTGCCTTTTAAGTCTCTTGGCTGGCTCAACATGCTGGCCCTGGTCTACCGTGCCGCGGAATACGCCGCCCCATCTTGGCGCCGTAACACCCACACCAAGAAGCTAGATGCTGCGTTAAATGATACATTGCCCATCGCCTCTGGGTGCCTGAAACTGACCCGTAGGGAGCTTTTATCTGTACTCACGGGCATTCCACCGGCCCACCTGCGTAGGGAACACTCCACGTTTAAGCTGGCGCTCCAGGCACAGCTGAATACCAACCATCCCCTTCATACCCTTGTCCAAAGCGTACAGTTTATCGGCACACAGTGTTTACGTTCACGACGTCCCTTCCACGGCCATGCTGCGGCGCTCCTGAACTCTGAATTATGTTTTCAATCTTTTCACCTAAGTGAAAAACAGCATAATTCTTTATTTTGTGTAAGAGCATGCCATGTTTTTCAAGTAATAGTTGAATTGGTTATAGGAACATTTGTATGAATGCTTTATCGATGCCGCAATGATGCATTTAAACGTTTGCATAGGGGTGCTCTAAATGAGGCCCCCGAGCCAAATGCGTCCCGCGAGTGCATTTCATATATCTTTCGACTTTGGACTCAGATTGTGTTTTGCCCATCACAAAGGTGTCTTTATTCCAAACGTCAACCGTGATGTCTGGGCTATGTTAGCCTTGAAAAAGGTCGGATGGAAAATAATGTTTCACTGCGCGTGCCTTGAGGTGATCGCTTTTCTCCTTTCTTCAAAACGGTTTGGCACTTTTTTAAAGTTAATGGATCTGCAAGTTACATTTTGAAGCTTGCAGAATCCAATTGTGTTCTCATTCAACATGTAACTGACACTAATTCTTTTTTTATGTTTATCGCAACAATATAGTACCGTAAGTATCGCTGCATTTTAAACGGTTAATTGACAGCAATTTCCCTAGAGAGTCACAGTTGCATCTCTCTGTTGGAAAGGATGGTAGTCCGTTTTAAAGTTCAGCTGCACGTGGCTGACCGTCGTTATCCCTCAAACTGTTGTCTGTGTGCCACTTTTTGTAGTGACCTTCTAAAGCATAGGTTCCCAACCTTTGTTGAGGTTGGCACCCCTTTCATAAAACTAAGTGATGTTCGCACCCCCTCTTATCAACAAAGCGGAGGAATGCCAAAAAAATCCGGTTCTGCAGCATCTTCATTTTTTAAATTACTACTCGTCATATATTTGCCTTCTGACAACGCAACAGAAAACACTCAGTTATATTGTTTGACTTTCTTACCTTACTGGTCATTAGAAAAAAAACCTGGTGGCATTTTTATTACTGCTTCTCTGAAATTATCTGCTCATATCTTGGCACACAATTACTCAGTGCCACGTGCAATCCTGTGAAGGGTTCAAACTGTTCCGACACTTGTTTTTCAAATCACGTTATGAGGAACATCCAGATTCGCATAAATATGTTGTTGCAAAAACCACTAGAATAGCCAGGTCTTTTGTACATAATTTTGGTAAGTTTTCTTGTTTCAACACCAGGAATGTTTGCGTTCCGTGCCATCAAACAACAAACTCGCCATAACTGCGCCATAAACATTTAAACGTCACAATGCGCTTACAATTGCATTACCGGACATCTTTAACCTGTCAACCGCAGCATGAAGCAGAAAAGGCAATGCACTCATTTAACAATTCAAATCTTTAAATTAGCAACTTTAGCTGGAATATTTTGTCTGGGTAATGTTCGTTTGAGCAAGGCCACTTGTAAGTGTTCAAAAATCTTGGTTCTTTTGAAAAAACGTACAACCAAGAACAAACAAACTCTCATCCTCTAAAGTCGCATTTTGGAACCCCAAAAATCATCTTTCGAACCCCCAGGCGTTCCCCAAGGGGTGCGGGAGCCCCGGTTGAGAAACGCTGTTCTAAAGCTTCAGTGGAGCACGTTTGTTATTATTATCTGTTTTTAAACAGGCAATCTTCCGTAAAAAGCAAGCTTGTTCTATTGTTTGCGTGTTCACCTAATATTGACCGTCACAACAAACTTTTTTGAAATTTCCTACTTTATTGACTGATTGCTGGTTGGGAATAGAAGCTGTGCGAGAGTCATAAATTGAGGGTTTTTGCAACAGCTTGTTCTCGTACGGTTGTGCGCAACTATATGCTGAAATACTCAGGGCAAATCCAAATCGTTTCTAAGGTATACGTTGCGTGTACGTGTCTAGCGTAAGATGATGACTAGCACCAAAATAGCGACCAGCAGTACAACGCTATCCGAATAGTTTTGCAAGTATAACATCGTTCCCCCATGCGGCACGAAACAATTAAGCGTTAGGTCGATTTAAGTCAAAATTCCCCACAGAAATGGACAGCTGACAGCAGCTAAACAAATATTTTTCTTAACAGTGCATTCCTCCACCTCAGTTTATGAAAATATAGAATGCTTGTAGGGAATTATGCGTATGAGAACATCAAGGGTATGATAGCAATCGCTAGAAGCGCAATGTTTTGTTTAACAAATTCTTTGCTCATTCATAAACATAACGTTTAGAAATGATGTGTTCACAAGATGAATTAACTTTAGTACCTCTCCTATAAAAAATTCCATTGATGTTAAAATAAAATTTCCCAGACAAAATACTGTATTATAAACTATGTGGATATGCGGTTATACACATGAGCTGCGAATCTTTCTGTGTATGAAGAAAGCATCAGGATTACTTCCACTTTGGTTTCTTGACGTATGGAATGCTCCAAGTGTTTTTGTTTGCTTTGGTCTGTAATTTGTGACACATTGAAAGTTTGCTTCGCACCGATAGCAAGCAAGATCAAGATGATTGTAAGCAAGATCCAGATGATAGTCTGGTCATCCAACCAGTTTTGCTGCTACTGTATAATTTGCCCTAGACAGACTGCTTTTGAGCTTATGTTTGCATAGATGCGAAAGGGTTATGGGAACCCGGACGGAGTTTCATTTTGGCTGGGTTTATACTTTCTTCGTCCAGCTCAGTTCCTTGCGGAACTGGTGCACCCTAACGAGAGAAACCAGTTGCGACGCAGCACCCCCTGCGCAACTGTGTGGATCATCCTGCAAACCTCCTTCAATTGCGTTTCTAATTATCTTTTCACATGACCCTTTCATTAACTTAAATGTGTCTTTAATGTTAGCTTGTTTAGGGACATCTGACTCGATAACCGTACTGTTTTTTCGGTGTCCTGGCAAACTATTTACTATGAAAATGCAAATGCAATATCTTCCTTATCGCCAATAAACTTACTACTACTATATCAGAAAATTTGCTAATTTTAACACAGTTTTCAATGATCGTGATTATGCTATCCTTAGCACCATTTTTTGAAACGGAAAGCAATGGCCAAATTTTTGTTTGGGTTTGATGAGACTGTAGACTTCCAATGTAGTATTTTTTCGCTTTGGTACTATCGACATAGCTTGATAATTTTTTCTCAACCCGCTTGCCACTCGCCTTAGCGGTCATATGTGACTTTTGCATTTACTAGTGTGTGTTCTACTCTCTACAATGAATCTAGTTAGAAATGATGCACAACGGTGTTTTACTGTAAATGCACCCATACAATGGAACGATGTTGATCAATGGAACTCATATGGTGTTTGAAACGCACATCACATACATTTATTTCTAGTACACAGTAGCAAATTATTCAAATTAAATGTTGTGTGAAAATGCTTGAAAGTACACTTGAAAGGACAGTTTTACAATGGCGCTCTCATGAGGCTGTTGTCCTCGCCTGCAGATGCGCGGTTTTAGATTTGAGGTAGTCTTTACATCTTTATTAAGTCATTTTTGCTTTATCACGAACGCTCATGAAACTTTTCAAAGCTACTTTCCTTTGCGTTTCTTACTTGAAATGAATTCCATTTCTAAACCACTTAACAATTCACACACAACGACTCACTTCACTGTTGTTCACTTGCGTATGTATCTACTGTGGTATACAGCTATTGACAGGCTGATAGGTGCAAGTTTTAATCGTCGCACAAGGATGAAAGCAGAGTCAAGCAGGCAGAATCCTCACAAGCAGGCCATGAAGCTATAGCGTCTTTTAGTATTCTTCACTGCTGTTCTTATTCTGACCTCTGGTTCTGAGGTTTCCCTCTCCAGAATGTTCCAGTCGATGTAGAAGGACAAACATGGACTTTCCACTTGGAGCAAATTAAATAGGGCGTGATGTTTGCAGTTGTAAATCATCTTTCGTTCACGTCATTGCAACGCTGATGCAGGGTTGCCAGGTGAAAATTCTAAAAAGACAAACAATGCTAGAAAGAGGTCAGAAAAAGGCTAAACCGATTGCTGAAAAGCCAGAAAAAAGTCTAACTTTATTTGCGGTATTGCAATTCTTTTGTCTTGGAAAACATCTAAATTATACGCATACAAAAAACATTTCCTTCGAAATTAAGATTATCTTGCTTGGCATTGTACTGGAGCACTAATCTTCTTTGATATTTCATGGATTGTGAAATTGCACGTTTTGGCTAAAACGGTGCCACAGTTTGCAATCTGATCCATCAGCAGCTTTCTGCACCCATACGAAAGTCATCTTCCACTAAATCCTGTACTTCCGACCAGAATCATGAGAACCCTTCCACTTCGACGTCATTTTAGCATTTCTGTTGTGGAGACTCAGACCTGTCTGCAAGCATTGAGCCTGCTTTGTGCTTGCAACACACTGCACAGTGCAGTGAGTGCACATATTTCCAGTGATTGCGCAAAAGCTTAATTTCGAAATCAACATTCCTCCAGTATTACTAATACCAGAATGCCGGGGTCTGATATAGCATTTATCACAAAAATTTTGCAAATGTGTTGCCGAAAAATGGAATAGTAATATTTTTCTTCAAAAGAAGCTATTTCAGCGTAAAACGGCCAAAAACCAGCCAAAAGGGCAAAAAAGCTTTTAAAGGCCAGCCAGCTTGAGATGAAGTCGAAAACGGCCAAAAGGCCAACTAAAATTTTATAGGCCAACCAGCTTGAAACGAGGCCAAATTTCTGAAATTTGAGCTAAAAAGCCAATCTGGTAACCCAGCGCTGATGTGCAGTTACCGACGTCTACAGTGGCTGCACAACCACGTGATTGGCTGAGTTGTTTTCTTGATAAAATAAATAAAAATATTTGGATGATGCAGATTTTTTTAACTTAAATTCTGAACAAATTATAAGTTCTTTTTGTTGCATTTTCAAAGTTCTGACAAAATTGTGGGCATATTGCGTGCGCGACATTCATAAATGAATATATATACATGCTATCTAACTTTATCATTTGACGTACACCATGTTTTTCTAAAAATATGATTTCACTTATCCCTTCGTGCGTTGATTTGTTATCTGTTGGTGTCAATGACTTAACTTTACAGTGGTTTAGTAATTAGAGAAGTGATTGTGTTTATTTAGTTTGAGTTTTTTTCTTGCTACTGCGAGAGTTTTTTTTATTGTAAACAACATTTTTATCTTCTGATCACTTCAATACTTAAATTACAGCGACAGGACGTATCTAAGCCCCGCGTCAATGTGGAAAAATGTATGTGACAATCCACGCAGACAGTGCATTTGATGTTAGACACCATGACATCCCACAGTGAATCAATAACAGACTGCCTGCTTGCGAATATTTGTGAACTATGGTGCAACCAAGGAAGTCATCGCTAAAAAGCTGAATGCTTTCTGGAACAAAAATATCAAATACAGTTGTGTATTGCGTTAAGTAAAACTGTAAGTACACAGATTTCTCTGGACTTACTAGTAAAACGCAGCGAAATATACAGTAAAATTAATTGCGGAACATTTATTTCGATGCATGACTTTACATTTTTATTGCATGATTTTAAGTTTCCAAAAATGTATCTGAAGTTGATTGAAGAAAAACACACCCGTGCTGTAAAATGAACTGGAATGAATATTGACGTCCTCGTCATGTAACATTTGGTTTTTCTTTTTGTGTTTTTGACACACGTTAAACTAAAATTGCCCCACAATGGACTCAGATGCTTTCGGCGAACACAAAAGAACTCTGAGCACTTCAAAATATTTATGGTGCAGCAAGTAGCTGGCGGAGGAAATTTGGGCAAATGAAGTCCAACGTCAGCTTTTAAAAGACGCTCCAGCATATTTGCCTGACAAACAAAAAAGTTTCAGGATTGCAATAACTTGTAGTGTTCTGCAAGACACAGCATACAACAACCCATAAGCAAAATATTAATGAATGATATGCTAGCAATTTTAAAAACAGCGGTTTCCTATAAGCAAAATATTAATGAATGATATGCTAGCAATTTTAAAAACAGTGGTTTGCATGGTTTCATTAGCAAATGCAATAAATGAAGCGCCCGTTGCTAAATTGCGAAACAGGATGGCTTGATCTTTTGTTTGCCCTGGTAATAATGGTAAACACTGAGCCGGTCACGAGCCCAGCAACCGATGACACTGCTGTTAGCTGAACTGAACATTGAAAATCAGCGGTAGTCATGTAGATATTTCCAAAATGTGCAACTATCAGTGTTCGTGAATGGAAAGTGGCTATAACGTTACAACGTGTTTCAAATCAATTGTTGTCACTTTGTTGGAGCAAGAGCAGGAGTAAAAAAAGTGACAACGATCTCGTTGCGTTCAAACCCTCTGAAAAAGCAGAAAGTCTCGTAGCTTCTAGACATAACTACCTATATCATCTAGTTTCTAGAAACGACGAGCTATATGCCCGCCCGAGTCAGCTTTCGACGCCCTGTTACTCTCAACTCACTCTTTGCATCTATGCAAAACGAACGGGCTTGGTTGGGGCGCCCAAACGGAGTTTCTCCACGAGCTCGGGAAACCCTAAGTACGCCAAGGGGTAAATACGCCTATTTTTCAAAAGCTAGAATTATTGAATAACAGCACCTAAAATCCTGAAAACGTTTTCGTTCTCTGTAACAGCACATTTTTCATTCCGGGCATTTTCATGTTGTCCTTACGCAAGTGCGAGGCCGTTGCCTAAACTACGAGAAATAATTGGAAAACTCGGTTATGGGAAAACTCTGGGAAAACTCGGAAATAGTGGGAAAACTCGGTGTTGATTGGCTGCAAACAAAGCAAGTTTATTTCAAAATGTAAGGTTACATCGATGCAAAATTTTCGAAAAAATTAAAACTTTGTGTATTTTGCACGTGCTGGCGGGCATTTGTGATCCTGTCTGGTGTCGTGACTGGGAAATACTGACCCTCATTTGTCCCTTGATAGCAGGACGAACTGATATTCATCAGTAACTTGTGTTTCAATAGCCTGCGCTATTGACCAAGCTACCAAAAAGTTTGTTTTAAAGATCAAGTTGTCTACCTACACCAGGCTGAAGACTATAATCACGCAAGAAAAATTGTTCACGCTTTGAAGTACAGTACAATAAAGATGACGATTTCGCTATGAAGATAGATGGAAATTGTTTGGTTTTTCAAAACTTTTTACAAGTTTCCTCTTGTGTTTATAGTTTTACGGTGGCGTCAATGAAATCAGAACTGCACGAGTGCACTTTTCTTTTACGGAAGGAAATCAGTATGTTTCTTATGGTTTTCATTTTGAAAGAGGAACTTTGAGAAACAGAATGATATTTGTTAAATCACCTGCCGAAGAAAAAATACAGTGGCCCAACAAAGGAAAAATATTTTTTTCCAGAATATGCAGTACTTAAACAACCTATATTGAAACTTTCCAATTTTTTTCGATTTAAAATTGTGATGACCTCTAATTATGTGTGAAAGAAGGGTAGAAAGCAGTCTGCTCGAGTTCGTTTAGATCAGCGGTTCCCAAAATTTTTCTGATCAGGTACCATTTGTGGGCAGCGTACTATCAACGCGCACCATCCTTGTTTCAGGAAAACTCAGTCCACCAAATATCATTCGATCAAAAGTTTAGAAAACCAAATTTGACACAAATTCGACATGAACAAAATGGCTGTTATGAATTGTAATGGTCATTTTCAAAACCTAACAAAGCAAGTACACAAAAATTCACGAATTTAATAATAGACCAGATAAGCAAAAACTGTAGCTGGGACTATATTTTTTATGAAGAGAAACAAAAAGTTGGCCTATTCGCGTACTCCCTTTAAGCCCTTTGCATACCATTAGTGGTACGCGTACAACAGATTGGGAATCACTGACTTAAATAAATACAAGATAGTTGCCCAGCACGGCGAGCTAACGACTGATGAAGACTGTTTTTCTGCGCCCTGCGCACAGGCGTCTTACTTGGTTTCTGTAGTAGACCCCTAGGGCTAGAACCTGAACTTTGCCACAGATGTACATGCTAACATCGCCACTCACGTTCGTCAATTAGTTATCATTACGACGACACATCTCCGATTGTGCGTATCTTATACGCGTCTCACAACCTGTGGGCTTTTACGTATGTGCACGTCTCACAACCTGTAAACGTGTGTGTTTGGGAGGATCTCATGTTTCTTGCTGAGATGCTGCGCTTTTCGTTTTTGTGTTCTGAGGCGTCAGCCACGCGATGTTCATCAAGAACAATTTTCGTTACCGCGGTTTGTGCAAAGAAAAGAGACGCAGCAAGAAACCAAAAAAAGGTGACAAGTTCGCACTCGCAGAAAGCCTCCACATATTAGATTCCTATCCGGGGAACCCTACACATTTACTGTCCACGAGAAGGAGCTTTCTATTTCCACACGCAGATACTGCATCTTTACTGCAAATAAAGATTTATTGCAGATGCAACGTGCTTCATTGTTCTTACTTGTTCTTACTTGTGCTACATTAAGCTGCATGTTTGCTGCAAGAAGTGAGCCAATGAAATACACGACGCAAATAGGACTACGGCAACTGGCCTCGCAAAATGTTACCAACGGTCAGGCATGTACCCTAAAATTTAATAAGGGGAATGAGGGGGTTGGGGAAAAAACAACAAACGAGTCTCAACATTCAAATACCTAATATTGCGTTTTTATAGCGTCAGCCATAAAACATGCATTTGTCGGGCGTTTTTCCGGAACATCGCGTTCAGATTTCGGCCAGCAAATCAAAAGTTTGCTTTCGTTGTCTTGACAAGTTTGTGATTAGTTAAGTTCTAAGATTCTACTTTAGATAGAGTCACCATTTGCTCCTAAAAGTTTCCTGCAAATGCGCTTGTAAAAACTCTATTAAGTGCACAATGTGCAGTATGCTTTTTACACCCATCACTGCAGTTGAACAAGAAGTCACCGTGGCCGCCATCACGATTGCGCTTCTTATGTTTACACACTTCGGATGTACACCAACACAGGTTCGATTGAAGTCGAGTTGCGAGTTTGCTCTAAGTCACTGACCTCCGACGTAGTTCGATTAAACGTGCCTGCATATAAGACCTGGATCTTGTAGTCGAAATCGTGAGCTTGAAATTGACATATTTAGCTGATAAACGTAAATGATAGAGTCTCTCAATCTGTTTAAAAAATGTTTTGATTTTATGTCATTTAACGCTGTGAGCGTGAAATGCGACTGCGGCAGCATGTTTGTGCAATACATGCACTAAGCTTGTTACATTTTGCTGCTGACTCTTCCCGTTGCAGCTGAATGATTTCAAATTTACTGCATGACAGGCCGGGTGGAGATTAACATCAGACCAAAGTTGCAACACTTTGAGACTACTCAAAGATCGGACTCTAATTACATAACAAGACTGACCTTTTTCACGCCGAAAAGACAATTGATGAAAACGTTAAAGCTCCACGTAATTGTGGTTTTAACCGTCACTTTTACCATCGCAACTGAGATTCAAGAATGAATGCTATTGTTGCTAAACAAAAACTATGGCGTAATAAAGACTTCGTAACTGGATTGCTTCTTAATAAAGTTTGAGCATCAAGGCATACAAAGTGTATATCACCACCATATTCAAGCATTCAGTATCAAACCTGCATCAGTCAAAATCTGTGCCATTCATCACATATCTACAACATTAAAAGCAAAATATATGACAGTCTATGTGTGCGGATGCAGACAATGACAAGTTATATTTGTAGTACACCAGAGCTTTCAGAGAGGAATTTTTGCAATGGTCTTAAAATGACGCTTATATCACCGTTAGGTGGAATACATCACGCTGGTATACCAGAAATAGGCGCGAAAGCGTTACTCCTTGTTTTTACTTGCGATTAGTGATTGCCAGCGGTCAGGTACAAGTTTATGTTTCATAATCACCAATTTTCTCGAAGAGCTTAGGCCTCAAGTAACGGTCAGCCATAAAATGAATTACATAACACTTAAAATACACACAACGTTTGGTTAATCGCTGACAATTGGTTAACCGTACTGCTTTGATCAGCCTCGACTAAACATTCAAGTAGGTTAGGTTGCTCAAGCAGTTTTCTTGATTTGCAGCCAAGTATCTCTTTTGTCTACACGCCAAAGGCTTGTTTAACCTGAACATTTATTGCTGCAACGTTTTGTAAATGGGGGGAGGTTATTGCCCCGTTGCTCTCCTGCCACCTGTCACAACGCTCTGACTTGAACACTCCGCAGTTTGAAATAAGATTGATGCCATACTGAAAGGTTTGGCTTTTCGAAGGCTGACAAGCTGCAGAGTTCCTTATTCGAAGCGAACGTTATTAGAACACAGCCTATTTACATAGCAACACATTTTCAGGCTCATCAAACCTGCGATGCATATAGGCTTGTCCGAAAGTGCCACGTCGTAAATCTTCTTGTAATGCGCAAAGTTTTCATGACACAAAGGTTTCGTTTCGGTTTGCACAAATTCATCGCGTTCAAAAGACAATCTCAAGTGTACACTGTACAGATTTATTTGCATGCTTTCATTACTTTTTGCAATAAATGTTTAACAAACCCATTAACTTATTGCATATTGTGACCATGCGTCACATTATTTCTCCTCTATTTTTAAAAATGTTTTATAGGCGTTGGTCACACTTGTGGTTCAACAAATCCTTCTTCAATTGCGTTTCACAAAACATCCAAAACTGCAATTGTGTTGCTTGCAGGTCAAATTCGCGTATAATATTTTTTTAACGTAACACGAAGGGGTATTTTCTATGCAAGTCAAGAAAAATCTTGTGTGCTGTTGCAGAATTAAATAGCAATGGTAATTTGTCGCTTAAGCTGCTTATTCTCAAAATCAAATTTGTAATAGATTGATATCAGTCATAACAAATCTAATTTTTTTTGTATAGCCTGGGTTCGGCGCATGTGAAGTTTCATGAGACCATCTTATAGGAGTCCTGTCACACTTTCAGGTTGCGACGATTTCATGCTGCACCTTAGGACAAAAAAGGCAAAAGAATTTGTTCGAATTCATCTTCAATGCACAACAGCAATAAGCAAAGGTTCGTTGGATAAACACCGTCTGACTTAGTGTCGGGGCTACTGTAAGTGCAACATTACTTTTAGATTCTAGTGTGTTTTGTGTGCATGAATTGACGGTTCATTACTATTTCATGTTTTTTTGTTGTTTTCTTTTTTGCTGCCGCCGTCCCTTTCTTTCTTTCGTTTGCAGGTAAAATGCGCCAAAAAGATTCTTCTCCATTGTATGCAGCGGGTTTGTCGCCTTTGGCGGATTTCTTCACCATCATGAAATGCTTCTGCACAACTTGTGAATCTTTGCACACCACAGTGCACGTGACTCCTCAAGCGGCTGGCTTTTGTGGAAGTTGGAGAATTGACCTCTTCTTGACACCAAAATACGAACTGCTGCAAAGCAACAGTTGCCTGCTGCAAAGCAACAGCAGCAGTTGTCTTTTTCGGTGTCCCAGCGCCTTAACTTTAATTTGCATGAAAGTGTTTAAATGTTTGCGCCAATAAACTCTATCTACCCATCTGCTGATTTTGCCGCTATTTTGTATTGGTTTTGGTAAAACCGGTATTTTGCGTAATTATTGGCAATGTGTCAAATATGGCAAATGGAAAGTATAACTCAGGGCACGCAAGGTTAATCTTTATCACTGTGAGATAACATCAGGGTGTGCAGAAAAACCATTGCTAATACATCCATTAAACCCAATGTGATATGCCGCCATCTTGTGTCAAAACACCTAAAAAAGAAGGATCGAAATCAGAGCAAATTACAGCGACTTGGTGAGAACGTGAAAACGCCAGCGCATAGACTGGACAGGCCAAAGGCACGTCGGGATTATAAAAACATCTTGTCAAGTCATTCGCCTGGAGGCGCAAAACATTAAGGCTCATAATGTTGCGGAGTTCCTTGTCTTGCCAGCAGCAAAGATACATGTCAGGCACTTGACTGGTGAAGGTGCAGTCATAAAGTTGGATAGCGTGTTCCTTTCTAACAAAATTGTAAAGCGCCGTATCGAAGAAATGTCTGTAGACATTGCTGACCAAACAACTGCAGGAGTAAGACCATCACAATTTGGGTTTTCCTTAAAAACTTAACGAATCGTCGGACGTCACCAACAGCATAATGCTGTGAAGACCGATATACCGTTGAGCGAATACCTGTCTTTCAAACAAGATGTATATATGTTTTCAATGTTTCGGCAAATTCCTTAATGAAAAATGATCTGCATTGGAGTTATTTGATTTGATGCACAAAAGATGGTTCTCCGTTTATGCTAAGTTGAAAGACATGACTTTAAGCCCATGAGAAACCAGTGTCACAGAAAGCCACTGTTGTTTGTTGTTTTATATTCAGATTCGCTCTTTTCGCCAAGGTGTCCTCTTTACAATTCCTAACATGCTTGAACCGAGTTATCAGAATTGTGAATTTTGTCAAAATGTCAACTCTAATTCCTCGACTGCTTGACCGGCTCTGTGAAGATTTTAGTGCCTACCGGAAGTTCCCTCTTTATCACAGAGACGTACAGACGTGCACTGGCACTTCCGAGAGAATATGACAAGGGTGTCTTTGAACTGAGGGATGAACCACTCGTTTTTTCAGGGAGAAAATCAAGGCTTTAACAACGATTTGGTGAACTAGGAGTTTAAGTCAAGATTGAATTACCTTTCAGATATGTATAAGACGCTTAGCCACACACATCTGTTATTTCTAGACTCCAAAATCTATATGCTGTATTAAAGGTTTTATCTCCAAACCTAAAGCATTTTCCGGAAGCTGGGCATCTGGATGAGGAACATTGACAGCAAACAGCACGGAATGTTCAAACTCCTTACCTCCACCCAGACGAACTTCCTACCACCATCCAAAGGAAGCCAACTCATAGATTAGTTCAATAAATTGTTCGTCACCTAACACTACTATAAACATAGTTGATGTATTATTTTCTGGATGTATTGTAATTTGTTGCGACTACATTTTCAGTCCATTATCAATCGATACTGCTCTTCTACCTGCAGGAATGGGGAAGCATAGGGAGATTACTGACGTTAAAGCTGACTAGATAACAAAAACAATGCAAACAGAATGCTTTTCGTAATTTTTTGGCTGCAGATGGCCTCCACATACAAGACGCTGACCAATAACGCTGCTCCTCACCTACTGGTTTCCCCCTCAACATTGGAGTATGCGCAGGGGTTCTCTAACATGATGGCCATTAAGTCCAAGGTCCGTAACCGTTTTGCCTCGCCTGGACATAATTTCGTTGCGCTGTGAGTGAGGTTATTCCCCAAATAGACCATCTTGTGCAGAAGAACCGCTTGCAAAACTCGTGTTAAATTGTGTTTAACACAACACAATTTTTGAATTCGTTTTCGTGGTCTATTAATCTCAGGTACTTTTGACTAATTACATTCTCTGAAACCAGGCGGTACAATCCGACATTAAAAAACGCCAGGTGGAACGTGATCACAATAATATTGCGAACCACTGCCTTAAGGAACCCATGTGCGGCTGAAATGAATATGCATATGCAAATTGATGTATTACAGGTAAGAGAGTCAAAGTGACTTTATGTCAAAATGCTATTACGCTACGCATCTGGAAAATATAGGAAAGTAAAGTTGCGATCATAACTAACAATGCTACTGAGTAAAACATCACGCAATGGATAGCACTACAACTGCAAACTACCATCGTGCAAGGTTTCTACCAACTGATAACCGCATTCGATGAACCAGTAACAGTTCGGGCAATAACACAAGCAAATAAAAGGAATCACATACGTTGATAACAAATGTAATTAAAGGGAAGCATTTGTATAAGGAAACTACGCCAATTAGGAAGGGAGAGATCATGGAAAACGAAATTAGACTTGAGATCTAAACTGGTAAAACCTAAAATATACATCATGTCGTATAGGAATGGGACGTCACAAATACCTTCCTTCTTCAAATAAGCTTTCATTCTATCCTGATATGCTGTGCGCGACGTAAAGAGGTGATGCTAGGAGCAAAAGACGCGCATAAGTAAAAGTGCAGAAATAGTTTTTTGACTTTTAAAAAATCGATGAAATTACATGATTTTCCTGAACTGTGAAACACCCAAATTTCCTTGAAAACCTTTGCAAAAGGTGTTAGATAAAGCATATATCTACCCTTCTGCTTGCTCATGATAAGGCACAATTTGTCTGCGTTCCTTGTTTGATTAAATACGAACAAATGTCAACAAAATGTTTTGCAGTGTATCATAAAAGGGCTAAGAGTTTGTGATACAATTATGTGTGAATTGAAGGATACGAGCAAGTTGGGGGTAATTGAAGATGCTCCAGATACCAGTGACGACTCAGGTTTGAAATATATCACAAAGGGTACAGTATATACATTGGTTGCCACGCTCTGAATGAACAACACGTTGTAGCATATTGACAAATGTCAGCTAGTACATATACTGTTGCAAGCTATGTACTGCTGCTTGATTGCGATTTCAGTCGACAACTTTATCGAATAAAAATTAAAATAGTTGAATCCATGTCGTTGGTGAAACGAGGACTTCCGGCTGGTGAGCGGTTGACTTCGTAATGTTCAGGTAACTGGCCCCACGCTAAGCAAAAAAGCAAAACAAAGCAACTGTTGTTTCTTGTGTGTAGCTAAAAACAAGCATAAAAATTTTACAAAAGTCTTAAGCAAGGTGTATAAAGAGACAAAATGTTTTTTCTGTTTTTCTACCTGCAAAATCTCCACATCCATTGGAATCATACGATTTTGTATTTCCAGATCCGATGCAGTAGAAGGAAGGATCAGCATCTCCTATTAACCTGAAAAAGGGCGCAGTGTTTAGCCATTTACGTCATCATGTTTTGATATTTCATTCATTTTTATTCTCGTTTTTCTGCTTATGAAGGGTCGCGGAGGCAGCAGCCCTAGGAGAAATCGAAACACTCATGATTTTAAACGATTTCAGAAAGTTCTGCTGATTCCACACCAAGACAGTCCAGGAAGGGTCGGAGATGTAATCGCGCCACCTGGACCAGATTGACCTTTGGGCCGCTTTCCCGTGGGTCTAGCCAACACGGCTTCTTTTGTCAATATTTCCTGGGATATTCTGGTAACATTGCCGAAGCATCGTTACCGAGATCTCTCCATCCGGAGGAGAGTGGTTCAACATACATAGTTTGACGAACTTCATAGCTGTACGCTTTTTCGCGAAATATCAAGCAGTGAATTCTTCTCAAGAAAACGATTTCCTCTGGACATCTTTTTAGTAATTTCAATCGGTTTTCGACCTGATTCAGTGGACTGCTGTAAATTGAAAGCTCCCAGACTTATATAATAAAGTAGATAATTGCAGTTCAAAGGTTGTAAAGTTTAGTGCGCGTACTAGGTCAACCTATCGAAGAAAATATGTTTAGGAAACGCTGTTTTTAATTTTAAATACTTTTAAGGTGATCCTGAAAACTGAGTTACGTCTACCGTTGCATGTATGTTTCCTCAACCCGCATCTAGCAAAAAACTTGTTATTTCCATGTTTGTGCATTAAACACTGCGAGGCGTGGATGCTCAAGTAACATGATGTGTGTCACACGCATAAGATATGCAAAGCGAATAAATAACAAATCTACCTCACTCCAGGACACATCGCGTAAGATGCTCCATTTTTGTCGAATGCTCGTAACTGAAGAAAGCCTGAAGTTACGTTTGGATTGCTATAATCGATAAATCCTTTGGTGAAGGATACAGGTACAACAATGCTTGGAGTTGGTCCAAGCAGCTCAATCGGATCAATGGAATCTGCGGAAAATCGCTTAATTATTGATGTAGATAACGAATAACGATCTGAAAATCAAAGCGTTGACCCTAGGATCGAAGTTTGATTAAGACGAAATTTCGTTTAAGAATTACTGCCAGTGTGTTTTTATGTGTCTCTTGCATTACATCTAAAAACTTGCCGCTTGATGCAATTTTGCACAAGTACTGTTTAATTTCGTTTGTTAATTTGTATCATTCTTGCTTTGAGAACATCATTTCCCTTAAAGCAAGTAATTTGCTTTTCCTGCATAACTACAAGGGTCGCACTATCCAAAACTTTGATCTCACGATTGGGTGAAAATTTCCCACAGAAAAAAAACAAAGCTATTTAAGGAAGTTGGGTTATTGCGATAAAAAAATTAACTATACTGTACTTGCGTTGCCCTCCAAGTTGGAGTTGCAAAAATGTGCGTGCGCCCTCCAAGTTGGAATTGCAAAAATGTGCGTTATGCCCCTCCCTACCTATTCTGGGTACCTAAAGGCGCTCAGCGGTGTGTGCACAGACCCTTTCAAAAATGTGTACAGCATCAAGTTTCCTGTCATCAGCTCTTGCTATTCCTAGTCCTGACGTGGACACATCACAGGCCCTGAATGAAGAAAGGTAGGGAACAGTGTTGAATCGTCAACTAGAAACAACGTTTCAACTTTTGACCGCTTTCGCGTTGGTTTAGCCATCGGGACTTGCCTCGCCAATTTTTCCTGGAACATTCTGAACACAAATCCGAACCAACCGAGCTGGACTTTCTCGATTCGGAGATGAAGTGACTGGAGATTCAGGGCTTTGCGATTTTTATAGCTGCGCATTTTATTGCAAAGCGTCGCAGAGTGAACTCTTCGCAAATATCCCATTTCTGCCTCTTATACTTTAAATAGCATTCTTTCATTCATTATCCAAGATTCATAATCATAGGTGAGAATCAGAACAAAGACCTATTTAAAAACTGATAGCTTTGCGATTTTTAAAATTCTCGTATTGAGACCACAGAACGATAAAACTCAAATAGAACTATGTCTTCATTACCAATCCGTATATCAACATCTGTTCCCCCCGTCCGTATGCCCGAGCAGCAGATGAAGCTACAGCTGCTTTGTGCAGCCGGACTACAACTCCGCGTACTCTGTGCATTCTGAGCATCCTGGGAACTAGGACCAGTTCTGGGTTGATTTTGATGTTTGGACGGCCGTGTGCGCAAAGCCGTGTGGAGGCTTCTTGTTCCATATGAATACCCTTTAGACTTTGAACTTACAAGATAACTGAAAATAAAACACCCACTGAGACGGAATCGTCAAATGTTTAAAGGACACCTGAACATTAACGGGCTTTGGCGTTGGCATAGTTTCATAAAGTATAGATTTCACTTGACACAGCCTAAAATGATAATCATTTATTATGTCTCGTGACATCATAGTTGAGTTTATTTGGCAAAAAATAAGAATTTCAAAGATGTGAAAGAAACCATAGCAATTGCAAAAACGCCAGGGCACCGAAAAAAAACGGAAGGTTATCGAGTCGTTGCCCCCCACAGCTCTTGATATGTCATTGCCATTGACTTGGTGACTGATCATTCAAGGAATACGGGCAGAGCAAATCCTAACTATCAGTACTATGCGCAGACTACAACAAACTTTGCCTTTAACCTAAGCAGTGATAATACCCTAACATTGAGGCACCGCATCGCTAAAAACTACTGTAATGTTTCCATTTTCTGTCTTTGTCATTGCTACATAAGCTTAGAGCACTAAACTCTCATTTTCCGTTCCGGTATTATGCTACAATAATTTTTACAACCACATAAACAAGTACCGCCGCTACTCTACTCACAAATGAAGCGGTCGCGACACCTGCTGGTAATTCTGCTGCAAAGGTAGTTTCAAACAAGCCCCACACTAGACGGAGCTTTCGAAAGCAAAACATAGTAATAAAATCAGGTATTCGCTTTACAGACTTAGCAGTTTGAAAATTTATCGCTCAAGTTCGAAGGTAAAAAAGCTAAAGTTTAAACCAGGCATTTATGTGGAGGCCCATATTTGTGGAGGCGCGCTGGTTGCCGCACACAACGCACACGCCTACATCCGGCATTAACAAGGTCGATACACTGTCTATAAAGGTTTTCTTCCATCTTTGTCCTCTATGGTCCCCCACTTTATTTGGTAGGATCTCCCGGTCTTGCACGTTTGTGTAGAAAGCTACTGAGAGCATTTGAACACTAACTGCATGGGTAACGACTGTATGGTACCTTTAATCACACCCAAACTGCTATGCCATAGGATATTTAGTAATATTGGAAGAACAAGGGTACTTAGAAATCAGTTTAGTGCAGAGGAAGACATGAGTAAAATCAGAAAACTAGAAATCAGTTTTGCACCGAGGTGTCACTGGGCACGTGGAAATCTACCAGTGCGTAGTACATGCACATGATAAACAGGCACTAAACACCATTGCATCGAAAATGTCGAATTTGAGATTGTAAAAAAAAAGTCAGGCGTATTGTACATACACAACAATGGTAAGCTTACTGGACCGCATGCGAGCCGCGGGTTTGATATAGCTGCTCCAGAGACATTTGCTAATGGTGGTGAAACCACAGAAAAGAGTTTTTAGGTTTCAGTCATCTTGCAGGAAATACACTCTGCGTGATGTCAAGCAGCGCTGCTAATGAACGATTGTTTCTTATCGATGATCATGGTGTAACTAACCGAAGTGCAAATTTAAAAGAGTTCCTCAGTGAACGACATACACTTTTTCAACAGTGCTCTGTAAAAGAAGCGCTGAAGTTTGACAAGGTTTTACATTTTTCCTTATAGAGTTTTCAAGACTTCTATTGGCTTTGATATAAACCACTGAATAAATTGCCACTAGTGATGGAACACACTGCGTGAGTTTTTAGTGGATTTCAGACACACGGTGACATGTGCAGGTTTGGGACGGAAACAATGCGCGTTGGTCGTAAACAATTAGTTTGGTCTTTTGACTTTTTTACCCTTGAAAAGTTTTCCTTTGTAACAACACATTTGCCATTTCATTTTTTTGCAACACCTTTGCAAAATTTTAGTGATAAATGTTACGTCAGGACAACGCCCTTGTTCTGATGGTGGCAAGATTTGAGGGATGAGAGATTCGAAATCATTTTTTGCGCAGCCATTGAAAATGTACTGTGAAGCACTTAGCAGGCTCAAAGAAGCACTTAGCAGGCTCAAAGAAGCACTTAGCAGGCTCAAAGAAGCACTTAGCAGGCTCAAAGAAGCACTTAGCAGGCTCAAAGAAGCACTTAGCAGGCTCAAAGAAACACTTAGCAGGCTCAGA
>Ga0210059_1001741_pt1 | contig 33244 bp, 22 predicted proteins | sample Ectturendosymbi2_FD_188042 | JGI IMG/M metagenome (GOLD analysis project Ga0210059, IMG submission 188042) | Ecteinascidia turbinata endosymbiont from Florida, USA - Sample 2 (SPAdes) (version 2) | ecosystem: Host-associated > Tunicates > Ascidians > Unclassified | place: Key West, Florida... | reverse complement strand
CGCGTTTACCTGAAGGTGTGCTTCCGTGCCAGGCACACTCAGTTCATCTCTAATTGCGACACACTGGAACAATTCTGGCTCGGTTCTTCCGTCCAGCGCACATTCCGTTGAATTATTAACGGAAAAGATGAGAGGCCGGTCCACCCTGGCGATTCTCCTTCGCTTTGGCCGCTCCTCCTCTGCACCTTGCTTTCGGTTTTCTGAGCAAAGGGCATTTTCCTCGTTGGGCAACGTCAAGCGCGTAAGACTTGCAAGCAGACCGCGTTCAAATGTCGAGTTGCCGCCCTGCATGCTTTCGAAGGACATGTAAGAGTCACGACAAGCTTTTCCAAAAGTGTCTTTCCGATTTTGTGACTCTTCGCATTTCGCCGCGAATGTTGTTTGTTCGTTTTGGTCAAGTGATATCGCTCTGGACGTCGGTTCCGAGTCAATCGTGGAAAGAATCGTGAGTCGTTGCTTGTTTGAAGAAAAACCATCTGACAAGCGGCGTTCATTGTAGCTGCGCGATGTTCGTGGTTTATCTGCGCACAAAAGCAATGCGCAGTTTATTCTTAACTCAGTTTTTGCTTCTCCCTAAGGTCGTAGTCACGAAAACTATGGTATGAAAGTTCTATCAAAAATTAACTGGGTATATAAAATCAGAAACAGCGGGGGCTTGCGTTTTGGCAGTAACGTAAAAATACTAGTTTTCCGGGGATTATTCGATTCGAGGCCTGGTCTGCCATCTCACGTTAAATATCGAGCAAAGGTCAGATTTTACGAAAACACTGCTCAAAAATCGTTCGTGGTATTTGATTTTACGTTTAGAACATTGTAAGTGACTATTTTTCTGTTTACGTACATGATATGTCATTCACACGTCGCACGCGACATATGATTTACCTGACCGCTGACATCGAAGAACGCCTTTTGCACTGAGCGAGGGTTACTTCTTCGCTTTGGTATTTTGAAGACAGAGCGTGGATTTTTTTGATTGAACTCATTTCCTGAGCTAACCATTTTGTGCACTGTGTTCGATGTCAACATTCCGTGGAGCAGTTATTTTCAGTGGTTGTTTGCAGTTCCGCGAATTTCTCGTGTCTTTGCACAAGGGCCTATAGTTATTACCTTCTGTGAAAGTATGCGGGCCGCTACCACGATTCGTTTCCTATATTGTCGATATGTCGGTGAAGAGCAAAAGCAGCTTCAGCACACCGACACTGCGCTTTAGTATTTAGTTCTGGAAAGGTGCTCGAAGTTATGCAGTAATTAAATAACTCCCTAAAGCAGGGTCTCCAAACTTTTTTGTAAGAAGGCGACATAAGCTCTTACATAACAGTGAGAGGACTGGGCATCTTACATAATGTGATTGTTTCGGGATATGTTACATTCTTCCAAAACAACGAGTTTTTCTTAACTATATTATTTTTTCTTCTTTTTTTGACAAAATAATTTTTCCCGGATTAAATAGCTTCGCGGGCTGTAGTTTGGAGAACCCGCTCTAGAGTCTAGCCTAGAGGTTGCTTGCCCACCACCACCAGGGATGCTTGACTTTATTCCCACCACAGATTATGATAGCTCGCATTGATGAGACATGCTTGACTGACTAACAAGCATATTCAGCATGTCAAAAAACTGTTTTAGCAACATGTGTTACAAACCTCAGTTTTTACATCAGATACTTTTAGGTCCTACATATTCAACGGAATGTGTGAATTTACGCAATAAATTTTTGTCTCTGCGGTTGCCTGCGCGTCAAAACGAAATCAATCAAATAACATGATGCAGTAGAACAGAAATTGAAAAGGAACATTGGGGAAAATTAAGACAGAATTAAACACATTGACAAAGTTACAGCAAAATTGCGGAAAAGCTTTGCGCCAAATATAGCTATCTCGTCTAGCATTCACCATCATATTTGCAGCTGGTTGTGCGTATTCTATTTTTACAACGCATCTTTGGGTGTGGTTCACTGGCCGAAACAGAATCTGATTCGAAGAGATACTGCACGGTGGCTCATTTTGACGTTGAGGCAATGCCGTAAGTGAACGTCTACTGCGTGAAATAACGGTGACACTTTACGAAACTGTCTGATTCCAACGTGGTCCGCTTTTGATTTCGTCGTCCGCAACAAACTGACCAACCAAAAATCTAATAAAATGCGAACCGGAAAACTCACCGTCGCAACTGCGCCGACGTTGAATGTTACGTATGAACGAAAGCTTGCGCTCATATTCCGCGCCCGAGGCTAGGTTCGGTGATGACGCTGTCTCAGGTCGGTTGTTGCGGAAGAACGAGTCCTGTAGACCTGTGATGCGAGGTCACGGCGCTTAATACTTTTTTGCAAATTTCTCCACTCTTTTTAGGCCTTACTTTTCGGGCGAGATTATCCGACCTTTTTCTTATACTTTACGCAAGAGCAAATATCCTGTGCCCCGCTCGAATGGTCTGCGACGCGATGAAAGCCATCGCGTTGTTTCGAGTTTTTTAACTCTTCCGAAAACCGGCTTTTGTATCTCATTAATAATTCTGATGTTTGCAGTGAACGTGAGCGAAAAGCTTTTCAATCCTGTTGACAACTTTTTTGTGCGACTTCTCATGCATTGCGAAACCGCAGATCTATTGATTTTTCCTTCCCAACTAACTCGCGAAAGAAATTTTCAGACTTGTACCGCCCGTGCTTAGAACGGCAGCACCGCATCTGCGATCACAGTAGATCGCGCACATACTTGCGTCTCCAACTCCTTCCGCCTGGGAACCAAATCGACGTTTTTCCGAGGGCACTCTCAGAAAATTCATCGCAGGCGACTTCGGCCAGTTGGACGTATCGCTGGTGGTCTGCTGCGTCGAGACTTGGTTTTGTTCAGAAAGTTTTGCGGACGATTGCGGCGGCGCTTCCCCGCTTGCAGACGCAAAAGGCGGCCGGTGAAGTTCGATGCTCTTTCTGCATCGTTTGACTTTCTTCAAAATCGCCCTGTGCGAACAAAACGCGAGGCTTTTGCACGGAATACTCGCCCCTTTAACTTAAGCAGCTGCTTTTAATAATTGATGCCACTAAGACCTGGCGTTTATTTTTTACGGCGTAATTTTGCAGGAAAATTGCGCCGCCAGCTATTATTCTGCTTGCTCAAAAATATTTCTTGCATAATAGAACCTTATTCCAAGTGCCTGAACCACTGCACACAGCGCACCTCATCGCCTGTTAATTCACTCATATTAGGTTCCATTTCTACTGTCTGTATTTCAGCCGTTGGAGATTTCAGCGATGGGTGTTGTCGAAAGCAGCAGACGCTTATAGTCCGTAGTAAAGCCTAGCTAAAAACTATGTTTCGTTTGCTTTTTTGGAACGACGCGCTGAAGTTCAACTTGAAAGCATTATTGGTCATCGACTTATAGGGGCATCGACTCGACAACCTTCCGGTTCCTTCAATGCCCTGGCGTCCTTGCACTGATTTGTGTTTTTTCTAGCTGAATATTAATTATCGCCAAATAAAATCAACTCAACTCATTATTGGCCTGTTAAAGCTTATAATTAGAAATGGTGTTAAAGCTATGCTTGTACAGTATATACACATGCCGGTGAACCATATAATGAAAATATTGGTAGTTGACAGATGCTACCAAGTTTACATCGCTGAAAACGGATTCTTCCAAGTTTGAACCCCTGCATGGCATATCTACGCGCACAGCTTCGATTGCAAATGGCGTATGTTTCTGCTATCAACGCGCAAAAAATGTTTCGTGCGTGAGTTGGTCTCAAAGTTGATAAATGCGCAAATCTTTCCTTAGAACAGAGCGGCTTTTTGATAACTTTTACGAAAAAAAATTTTTTGCATGAAATTCCGCGGTCCTCCATATTTCGCGGTACTGTAGCACATTCTGTGAGTAAATATGTGCAGTACTTACTGCATGTGACGTTTCAAAAGAAAAAATTTGTGGTTAAACCCAGCTTTGCACGCGAGAACATATATGTTTCTGAAACTTGCACCCACAAAATTCTGTAAGCTCCCAGGCGAAGCTGATCGGCAGTTTTGATTCACGTAACGTGAGGGTGCGTTAAGAAGAGTAATAACCGCTGGTTTTAGTAAAATTCGCTGCCTCTCGAGACAACCGCACCCATTTTATTTTATGTCTACGCAGTCATGTCAGGACCGGACATGGGTTCAAACTTTTTGAAGACTAGGTTTGCGGCACGGGACTCAGTCCGAACTGAGTCTATTCTGCTGAAGGCACTGGTTCAAATTGACGTTTCTTTTGTAGTTTGACAATGTAATTATCTGCATGTCTACAACATCGTAACAACATGAGACGAGTGCGAGCCCTTACATGTCTTGGCCCCTGTGTACGGCAGTGCTTGTGAGATGACAATCTGTTAACAGCTGTTGAAAACATGTGTCAAAGAAGTTTCACGAGTGATATTTTTTATTCCAAATTGGAAAGAAATGTATAATGGCCGCATTTATTCAACTAAATAATTTTCCTCTAAATGAGCGCAGCAACTATGGCGTGCAGCGATTTCTGCGATGTAATTTTGTTTTAAACAGAAGCCTTGCTTACGATGGTTTGAAACTGCGACATGGCATTTGGTAAAACAGTATAAAAAAGCTTGTTATTCCAAAAGTCTTAGCGTAATGCGAAAACGCGCGTCAAGCAAATGACAAACTAAAATTGCTCAACCTTGAAACACAAAAAGTGACAAAACCCAACCGTTTGCTTACCTGTACAAGACCATGAGCGCAATTGCCGGGAAAATTTGCAGCAGGATGTTCACGCAAGCGTGGTAATATTTCATGGCAATTGAACTGAAGTCGGTTGTTGAGAGCGCACATCGCAGACTCGTCTCGCGCCACGTGAACGATCCAGCTGGCGGCAAAGAAACAGATACGGTTCACTGCCGAGCTTTCAAATGTTTGCCGTTCCCGCAACGTGCTCAAACTTTCTTGTTCTATTGCCACACTTGTGTCAGTTGGAGCTTGGTCTGGAAACCCACGTGCCATCAGTTCGGAGCGCCGGCCAAGTCTAGCGGATATTGTTTGCGAAACCGCTGTCACATGCCATCCCTTAATGAATTGCGGATAAGACAATGGATCAAAATTTGCCGATAAAGCACGTTGGTCAGAAGCAAGAATTGCCATTGCTGGGTGCACATTACGAAATACTGATTTTTTGCGTATAATTGTTGTTGAAAAGCGTAACTGCAAGTTCACTGTAATTTTTTTGTTGGGGTTTAAATGGCAAAGCTTAACGGAAGGAGAGACTTTGACCAGACATCCGATCACACTGAAAGAATAGACCCACTAGCATGTCTACATCCTTCAGATGACGGAAATATATCGCATTATGTTTTTGCAGATGTTTTTAAAGCGGGTAAATACATTACAGTTTTAAACACAACGAACAGAACATTTGTATGCACAATTGCACATGTTAACCGCAGAAAATTTGTTCAGTGAGTTACCACGAAAAGCCACCTAGCTTGCTCGAGATTACTTTTCCACTTGTCATTGTGTTGCTTGCCTAGTCCACCCTGCGTACTTCGGCTAGTAAGTACAAATGTGTGAATTATCACAGATTGTCTCTGCAATCACTGCGCTCTGAAAAGGTTGTGCCTTTGGTCTGCCCGCCACGTGCGATGTGTGAGTCATCCAAGGCTGCGGTCCGCAATGTTTTCCAGTGATGTTTTGCTTCACGTACTGACAGCGCCGTTTGACAGCACATGCTCCACGATCTGACTCCTTTCCATGGCCCAATGTTTGGTACCCGTGCTGTGGCCTGCTCAGAGTCGTTTTCTAACGTGTAAGTTGATCGAAGTTCCGAGGTTTTTTTAGTAGACTGTGTTGTTGATGGTCGCTTGGCTGCGTGTCATGTCAAAGCCCAGGCGATAATAGCACTTCATTACTTTATCAGCTTGGCAAATCTGCCTTCTTCCTTGGAGAGATAAGTGTTCCCAAACAATCTTCGAAAATCGCAGTTTTCTTGATGCAAGCCCGTTACAGCACTTTGAAGTGAACGCTTTATTCACCGTGCGCGTGTTTTTCTTGCAACGACCATGTTCTCGTAGCTGGCCCGGTCCATCACGCAATGAACAATATTGATGCCCTGCAGCAGCTGTTATAGGTTTGGGGGCGGGGCAATTAAGTTGGGGCGCGTGTCTAAAAGTACGAAAAAGATTTGTTGCGGAATATTAATATGTAACTGACAAGGTTTATCAAGCCTGTTATTGGTGTGACGGACGCTGGGTATTTTTTAGGTTGGTGAACGAGGCAACTGCCTCATTGGCTCAACCCAAAAGTCACCACCGCTTGTCTGCACTTGTGATGTGCGTCCAATTGTATTTTCCATGTTGAATCCTTGAAGTACACAACATGCGTCAGTCACTGACTGGCGTTTTTTTCACAACGATTGAATGACTTACATGAGCAACGCGGTCATCAATTTGCTGCAAAACGGGAGCTCTAAATATAAATGAGCGCAGCGTTTGCGATAACAAAGCTGGCCTGTCTGTTTTGCAGCTATTATTATAACGGTCGCCGGATGAGGCCCTGCGTTACCTCATACCGCTTCTCGGCAAAGAAAGACAAAGGTGTGCATAACGGGGTGCATTGCTTCGATTGTTGCGTAGCTCCTTGGACGAAAAGCATCAGAGTTTCTTTTCTTGTCAACGCCAACTCATTACTGCGCAGCTTCTTGTGAAGTCATACCCGGAAAAATGACACACGTGGTGGATTGGCTGGAATACTTTGAAAGATTATCGACCCGGTGATGAGATTCCGTCGTTTGTTCTCATGTAAGCTGCCCTTCTTGCCAACGCAGATGCTGGCTCTTTCAGTTTTCCGTAAAATTTAGTTGACTCATGCAAAATGCTGCCAACAGTTTAGGCTTTTACCCAATATATTTGTGCTTTCTCGACACAAGCGAATTAGATATTCGCCAAACGCTTGTCGAGGAGAAACGCGCATCAAATTTTACTGACAAAAACTCGTGATTTCAAACAAGCTACCAATACTACGCTGTTCCAAGCAACGCAAACCACACTTACTTAGAAGAAATGCGAGGTAGAGCATCGGTGCTGACAGCCAGACTAGCAACACCCACCACTTGGTACGATCGTCTGAAAACATCGTCTTGTACCTTAAAAAAGGGTTAAGTTGAAAAATCATCGTCTTGTACCGTAAAAAAGGGTCCTATCAAAGTTAAGTTACACTACTATATGCAATCAAAAACGGAATCCCGAGCCAAACGCTCTCGTTCTTAATTGTTTGTTGCAAAAGATTAAGCTCAAGGACGGAACATGCTCAGTGTTGATTTGCTTACATACGCCTTGACTAATCAAGTCAATCGACCTTTTCTAGTTAGTGCATAGAAAAAGGCTTGTTCCTTCACAGTCGATCGATTAGTAGGTTTCTGAGAGTCCAGAAAGTCGCTCGTGTTGTCGCAACTTAGCGTGCTTATGTCTCCGCTCCGCCCTCAACCAGCGGTGCAGCAGTTCCAGACCACACCGTGGTGGGCCTGATCTCGTTGTGGAGACTTGATTTTTGTTCAGCCGTGATTTTGACCAAAGGGATACAACCTTGCTGTGTTTCTGGAGTACTCATGTATGTTCCGGGTAATTGTTTCTGTTACTGCGGACCAAAGACCGGTTTTGTGTCCCTATCCTAGATTACCGGTTCCGTGATATGAAATCGGTTGTTCCGTAGCGAATTAGGCTTAAGTCGCTGCCAGGGTAGCTTGATCGCATGAAATCAACCGCCAACCACCTAGGCAGAAATTTCTTAGATGCAAGCCTGTTTACGTTCAGATCACTGTCGATGAAGTTTGGTTTCGTAAAACTGCGGTGTGTGGAGTTACATCCAGACAGAAGTTGCCACACGCTGTGACGTAGTAGTTGAGTATGAGCACGTGGACAAAAAATCGATGATGTAATTGCATTTTTTATTGTGCTGAATGCAACATCTAGCAAACATAAAATGGATCGCGCTCTCAAAAAATGCGATATAAATCTAGACGAGTTTTCGGAAGATGCCCCTCTGCCGCAACGCAATAAAATGGTATTGCCTGATATTGTAGCCATTGGCCATTGTTCCCTGTTCCATCAACCTTTTCAACCCTATCAATCTTTCAAACGCGATCATCTTGCGAGCATTACAAAATTCCACATATATTTTCTAGGTTGTCTGTGTTGCATCGTGGCATCTGTTCCTGAAAACGCTCGTTTTTTGAAAGTGCGTGTCAATTCGCCAACGCCGTAAATCGTTTTCGTCAGCTGGAAAATTAACTACGAAATTATTGATTGACGTTGACACAAGCGACGCGTTTTCAAAGAAGCCATGATTTTAGCGTTTGGTGTTACGTCTTTGTCAAGATGGAACTGCTGCCGCTCATACACTTTGCTGCCTCAATGAAAAAGACTGGCCATCATGCACATCATGAACTGAATTTACTCAAAAATGCATCTCAGTAACTGAAGGGCAAGAGTACACGATCACGCCATTATGGAACCCTTGATTGCTTTGGTGAAAATAACTGCGCCATGAAGAGAAATAGAGTTTGTGGGACAAAAATAGCGTTCTAAGTTTCAGGACAGGCATGGTTATTAAAACCGAACCGGTCTGCTCTGTTTGATTCGTCCCACTCCTAATTATTTCTATCAATTATGAATGGGCAAAGTGACAGAGTATCGGCGGGCAAGAATTAACTGTGAATCGTTTTTTTGCTGTCGGAAGTCTCCTTTAACTTGTGCAAAGTTGAGCAGCTTGGCAGTTTAATTATTCATGTTTATTTGTGTTTCATCGACTTCAGTGGCTCACTGCAGCACAGGCCATTCGCGTTTTATTTCATGCGGTGTTGAATCTATTCGATTTTAGATATTTGGCGCACATTGGGTTGAGTTCTGCTGTAGACCGGCGGCTTTGCGCGTCAAAGGAACCTTGACCCAGTTTAGCGTTACTTCGAAATCCTCATTTCTCTATTACAAATTTTCGAGTGCTGGTGTTGAGCATATATAACTGTATGAAATGGACGACTATTAACCTTAACGGAACATGGCCATAGAGAAAATAGGATAAAAACACTTACCTCCCCGAGCGCACAATGCCGATGTACCTATTAGCGGCAATCATCACCAAGTTGACAACAGAAGAGGCCATTGTGCAGTAGTAAAGGAAGCCCACTGCAGCACACAGTGCTTTTGGGTAGATGTTGCCACCAACTGCCATCGGGAGCAATATCGTCGGCATCACCTGTTCGACAGGTACATAACAATAGTCGTTTAAGTATCCTGTAACTGGCACGGTAAGCACTGCGCGTCCGCCATGTTATATTTATGGCATGAGCTAAAACGTTGAGTTAATCCTGGGAAAACTTGAATTGCCAATTTGTTTGCCTTAATGCGTGTTCTTCCCACGCTTTTTGCGTCATAGGGAGTGTCATAGTACACCTCTACAGGTAGTAAAATTGTTTGTCGGCACGCGGCTTGGCTTTTTGCCATTCATTAGACGATACTGTTGCAAGCTGAATGACTGTGAAACAGATCATTAAAAATCAAATCCGCGAGTGTTTCAATCATCTAGTCACGCATGAGTGGGACATTTTCTTCGGGTAAAAGCCTAAAAGTAACTTTAAGTTTCAGAGCAGGGATTCAAATACGTCGTGCCATTGCAAAATGTGTGCTTGCCCTGAAAGCAAAAAATTGAATGCAACCGACGCGAAGCAAACTGATATTTTTCCTTCCTTCCTTCCACACGCCAGCACGCTTCACAGAACGCTGCACACCGAGACCTAACGCGAAATTCGTCAGGGTGCTCGAAGCACCAGACACCGACACATTTATGATTCACTGCGGTGCCGGCTGTGCGGAGTGAAAATCACCCTGTCTTCAGTTCTGTTGCGGTGTGTGTGAAGATACTGACCAGGCTTGAGAAAACGAGATCCACTGCGCACAAGTTGGTGATTAGGTGGTTGAACGGTATCTGCAGTTTGGAGTTGCGGCAGTAGGCCACAATGCTGATCACGTTTCCGAACGCACCCAGCAAGACGATCATTGACCCCACCGCCACCCCCAGCATCGCCATCCACTCGGAGGGACTGTCTGCAACACAGAATGCAAAAAATGAAACAGAGTACCCTCTGCGTAAAGGCGCGTTGAATTTCCAAACACCGTAAAACGTTGTAAAATAAAGAAGTGCAAGTGATCCGAATGTCGCCGCTCCTGGCCAGAACCTTTGCAGAAGTCTCTGTTGTTGTGGCGTTGTCGTAGATACCTAAGCACTTGCGCTTCTTAGAGGCGATGTATGCTACAAGTTTGTTACCTAAAGCAAGGCCTCCGAGATAGAGGTCTTGCCTAAAGCTGAGATGTGTTGTGCGCTGCCTACACAGCAAAGCTGTGAGCCACGTTTGACGCTGCGGAATCTTTACGGTTGTAAGTATCGCGTCAAAGACGCGAGGGTGAAAATGCTTTAAAAGATAACTAAAAGACCAGGTGAAATCGACATACTTCACCCGCCTCACGTTTTTCTTCAGCGCTGCACGTGGTGAATTCTAGTGAGTGGCGTCGGACACTATAAACCCAAAAAGGTAGCGTCAGCGTCGTAACCAGGCCCGTAGCCAGGTTTCAACGTATGGAGGGGGGAATACGTTTTTAGGGAAGCAAGATTTTTGTTGTATGTTTCAAACAAATTTTTCTGGGCACACAAAAATTGGGGGAGGAGCACAAAAAAGATTTTTACTGCCCCCGAATACCCCGTGGCCACGGGTCTGGTCGTAATCAACCGGCTGAGATGCACTCCGTTGCGAAAAACCGTCTCTGACCATTGAAAATGCAAGTAATGCATCGTTCTGGCATTTCAAGCAATTTGGCGAGTGCCGCAACCTAAAACATACAAACTCGAAACTCCGTGCCAAGGCTGTACCGTCACGTAACTATTGTGCTTTAAAGCGAAAGTTGTGGTAGCACTGGAAAAGAATTTCGTTTTTAGCTTTCAATAATCTTCTGCAAAGCTGACAATGCCATCGTCACAAACAATTTTGTTGGTGTTGAAGATGTTGAATTCACGAAGGTATCAAAGCTGTGTTTGGGGTATAGACACTTGGGTTGGATGTACGACTAAATGGTCTTGCCGTCAAATCTCTGCTGTTTGTAGGGTTTTAATGGCGTTGAATACACAACACCCACCTCCATTGTATAGAATTGCAAGCTTGCAGTTCGGAAACATGTTTTCCTTCATAGAAAAACTGACCATGCGCGCATTTTTGTCGACTTATTCCATAGTTCTAAAGATTGCGAGAAGTTTAAATGTTCAAACAAAATCCAATTGTCACGGTAAAACACTTTGCTTTCCTTGCATTTTTTCCTGCAACACGTGCTCGCATGGCGAGACGCCAATGGAAACCTGCGCAATCGGCAGTTGCGTTCTGACTCCGTTGATAAAAGCTGCAGTGCTTGCAAGAAAAAGTCTTGATTCTTCAGCGCATATTCGTCTGGTTTGCTGCCAACAATTTCCGTATTTGATATTTGTCATACGTCACTGCTGTTTCTTGTTAAAACGTAACGCAACCACTTTTTTCAAAAAAGAAAAAATACAGAAACAGTTGCGAAAAGATACCGAAGTACAAACGTAATTCGCAATAGTCACTCGTAGGTCTTCAACTAAAATAGGAGATGAGTTTGCGTGTCCGCACTTTCCTGAAATTTAAGTGCTGCTGTACGCCGCCCGACACCCAAGCGAACTTCGGTTTGCGCCGTCGTACGTTACAAGTTAAGGTAGTCAACCAATTTGCAGAACTCGTTCCAGCAGCACGGGATGGCACCTCACGACATTATTTCGACTCGCATGCGCGTTAATTATTCATGTTACCACGACCGCAACACGCAGTTATCTTACATCACCTGCTTCGTGCCCGGAGCGAGTTTTCATTGTCGCATTGCCAAATATTTCCACGGTGGTCGGCGGTTCCATCTTTAGATCCGAATTTCACCGATCATCGACGGCTACATCTTGAACACTAATGCTCGGCCTGCAATCTTTTGCTGTCCGCTTGCAGCTTGCCAAACGTAAACACGAGTTTTGTGCAAAAGCGGTTGGGTCGTCGATCTTTTTCTGTGTGCGACGTAGCTCCTTCAGTTAGCTGAGCAATATGCAAACCCGCAGTGCAACGAACACTAATTCTTAGTACACAGGTAACGCTACGTTGCCAAGCACAGGTTACACTTCACCTTCGCATGCACAAACTGTCGATGTCACGTTCAAACAGCAAAATTCATTCATTCATTCATTTTCGTGCCCGCTTTTCCTCTGGGGAAGGTCGCAGGGGCATAAGCCCTAAGACAGTGGTTCTTGAACTTTTTTGAGCGCGACCCAAATCTGAGTTTTATGAACATCTCACGACCCAAACCTCAAACATCGAAGAAATGTAATTTTAATGTTAGCACTCTGTTATTTTTTCAGATATGTATGAAATAGACAAGACACAGACAACCAGTCATAGTGCACAGTACTATTAAACAACGTTTACATTACGACAGTTATTGATAAATTTGAAGTTTACGTACTTAGGATGTGAAAATGTTTCGAACTACTACTATGAAAAATTAACTTAAATTCAATGATTTTAAATTCAAAATTTAATTCAGAAAGTTAAAAAATGTTACATTCGAAAGGTTTAAAGTTAAATTCAACGATTCGTCAATCTCCCATATTTATGAACATAACATTTGTGTTAAGAAAACTTGGGCAAGCCTCTCCTTGTCAACTGGAGTATGGAATGCAGGTACAAGCACCGCTGAACTTGCCTAGCCTACTGGGACACTACAGTGTTGCCAACTCCTCTTACAACGAATGTACCAAATCTAATCCAAAAATATGCCAAATACACACCAAATTTATATCCGTCACAAAAACATTCAATTTAATGTTGTTATTTCTTCAATACCTTTTTATCATTTCGCGCAGATGATTAACAGTTGCGTTGTGTTGTGCGATCATCGAGATGCTGCAAGCTCAATTTCTACTTTCTTAACTTTAACAGTGACAATTTTATTAAGCACTAGAAAATTCATCATTCCAACACAGTGCATTTTCCTTTCTTTTGTGGTCCAGAATACTATTATGCTCTGCAATAGCTGTCAATTATCTTTTTGCACAGTTATCAGACGGCGTACACAAAACCAGCTGAATACTTCTTTGCAAGCCACTCCAGCTCAATCAGGCACTCTTTGCTAAATCTTCTGCCACTCTCGTATGCAGCTTTCTCACATTTGAATACATTTCCGTCTGACTAAAAACGCATACCTAGATCTAAGTTCAGTTTTTTCAGAACATCTCAGCTTTCTTCCAATCTCGCTTTCCTCTTACCCAAAGTGCATGCTTACTCCCATGTTAAGCAAAATCGCTAAACTTTTTTATGCAGCTTCAACACCACTATCGGCTTCTATGTGTTCGCTTTGTGATAAACCAAATAAACAGGTTTAAAATCTCAACTAAACCTTCTGACCAAAATATACTAAATATATACCAAATTTGTCATATATAGCAAATCAAAAATGTGTATACCAAGCACTTTGAAAATATATACCAGTTGGCAACACTGGGACACTAGAGTCTGCAGCCTGCAACACGTATTTTCTCTGCAAAGTTTTGGTTGGTCAAGTCTATGACATCACAGAGCGTGGCTAAGATTGGATATGCTCAATCCAGAATGATTTTACTCACTCTATGATGTAACAGTTGCTATCGATTTAAAAAAAAGAGATAAAATACTGCTTGAAGACGTTGTTTTGGCTAAATCCAATTTTAAACAAACCCATTCGCGAACCATTCATAAAGCCTTGGCGACCCTATTTTGCGTCGCGACCCATGGTTTGAGAAACGCTGCCCTAAGAGGACTCGAAATATCTCACGGTCAACAGCAGTTTCAGATAGTTCTGCTGGCTCCACAACAAGAAGGGAACAAGCAAGATCGGAGATGTAGTCACTCCACCTGGTCCTAGGGCGACCTCTTGGCCGCTTTTCCGTGGGCTCCGTCAGCAGGACTTGTCTCGCCAATCTTGCGTAATTGCAAACACTTCAAAATTGAAACCACAGATCTTGTGTAGCGCAATGACCTCTGTCGCGTTGCGCGGTCAACCTGCTTTTCGAATGCGTTTTTCAAACATCGCAAACATCGCTGTTCTGCTCGCAACTATTTCTAGAGCACGTGGTCCGGACGTGCGTGTATTGGCAAAATCTGAACGGTTCGTGTCGATTTTTAAACTTTCTCATTCTGCCTGAGCAGCACGCGACGAGCATGATCGTGGAATAGTCGCGCGTCGCCTCAATGAAACTTTAACCATTTTTTGCGACATCTGAAGTTTTGCGCAGCTCAAGTTTTTGCTGCTTCCAACGCCTGTTTCTCAAGCAACCACCTGCTCGACTGCAAGCTCATTGTTCTGCATCTTGACTTCCGCACGATCCATATAATGCCGGAATGCACGCAGCGCTTCCGCGCTTGTGTTGACGCCGCCTCGACCGAAAGCAGGCGTTCTGCCGCTCTGACGTGTCTCATATGTGCAAAAAGAAACAAGTTTGCTTTATCGATCTGTGAGGGAGCTGTCGCTTGCAGTTGGTGCAACGACTTGGAATGTCAAGAAAAAAAAGCACCAGCACTGTGTACTCTCAGTCAGTGTATGCTTGTTGCATTTGCACGAGTTTGCAGGCATGTTATTGAACAAATGCAGAATCTCTGTCGTTCGAGGTTGACCAATGACCACGCACGTTTGGTAGAAGGTACGAATTTGAATTACGCTCGTTGAGATATGAATTGAACGTTTTCGGTATCGCAATCAATGACACAAAACTTCTCGGCGATTAGCTGAGTGATAGCTCAGCTTTTGACTGGGTTTCAACAACATTGCAAGCAGCTACTAATTGCAATTTCGTCAAGGGCCTGCAGGAATTGGTTTTGTGCTGCTAGCTGCGGTGACCTTCAAACAACCGCTAGCTAACGGTCACAAGCTGCGCACCGCTTTCGAAAGGCTGTCAATAAAGTTCCCAACAATTTTACTCCAGAAAAATATTCCCGCATTGTGTATTTCGCAAAAAATCGCTGTTTCTTTCTGATTGTTAAAAATAAAACACGCGCAGTAAACTATAAGACCCCAACGTTTCAATACTTTCCAGGAAGGCCAGTGGTGGTGCGCAGCTTAATTTAAGTTTCTACAGCTTCCAAAAGTTTGAGGTCTTCGCCACCGATCTGCTGCGCCTGTTTCGTGTGTTTTCCTGAGTGGTTGGCTTGTATCACGAAACCGCCTCGCCCACGACGCTCTTTCTCGTGACTGGACTTTGCTTTCCGTTTCTCAACTGTCCAATAAGATGTGCACTTCGAGGTGCTTTTCTCAAGTTTACAGAAATCCGTGCGATTCTTGTTCTGTGTGACGAGTGTTGGCAGCCCTGCAGAGTTGCAGTTGTGCCGCAACAATACGTTCTTCGAATGGGGAAACTTCCGCAAAGGCAAACCTACCAATAGAAACCTAATTTCTCGTAGTGAGTGCAGATTGTGACGGAACCCAAGATCGCGGCCTGCTAATCATCGTTGGTTGCGATAAAGCAGTGACACGGCTTGCACTCGCAAAACGTCTAAACAGATCTGTAATCATACTCTCGTTCTGTTGCCTGTCCGCTTGGCGTTCGCCAAATACAGGGTTTGCTGTGTTCAAAGGCACCTGCTTCGCGAGATTGATTTACACTCCACATTGAAAAATCTACCCACTGACGTTCGTGTGCCTTGTCTCTTACGAGAAGCTGCATCCGATCTGCAACCCGGGAAGCGTTACTTCATGGCAAACCAATTATGAACGTTGTTCACAGCAGTGAAATTCTCGACCTTGACAAACGAAGTTTTACGGTCGGTAAATGTTCATCTTGTTTGTTGAGACGGCTTTGCAATTTACTCGCAGTTTTTGTATGAAGAAAAAGTTTTTTACGCAGAGTGCGACTCTTTTTTGGACGCTGTTTTGCTGCTTTTTTATCTCCCATTTGCTTCATCTGACTCCGGTAGTTTCCTTTGCGAGGCTGCACAATCTCCAGAAGTGCCAAGTTCAATGCTTTATTACCTCTTATTTTCATTCAACTGCTGAAACTTGCTGAAAACGTGTAGAGTTGCCTTTGAAAACAAAGCGAAAACAGCTAACTTCCAATCAAGTTAAATGGTGATGATGTATTGTTCACAGGCGCGTCCTGGCAGATCGCATTTGATTAACAAGCATTAAAAAAAGTCTTCACTAAATGCACCAACCACCAGCAGGACAGTTGTGACACGACGCCGTGGAACTAGTTTGCTTATTTTCAGTCAACATCGCGTCATCTGATTCCACAGTAGGGTGGCTTGGGGTCAAGCTCAGCTACTACCTGAAATAATAACAGTTCGCGTACTCGTGCTTCCGTCCTTCTCTATGTTTTAACAAACATCTGCGTCGATTTCAGTGGAATTTTCGCTGCTGCACCGATGCATAAAAAAACTTGTATTTGGCGATTTCTTTTGTAAGCACGATGCAGCTTAGGATCTGTATGGGCTTCGCTAGGAAACTTCCTCATGTTATTCTCTAATCCTGAGATTGCTCGCTTCAACTTTCTGGTACTACTGCACGGTACGTTTGCCTGCCGAGCCTTTCCGAGTCGTTGCCGGCGCCGTTTACTCTTCGATAGTTTCTTCAAAGTACATTTTACTGTGTCTGCGACTGTTGGACAAATGCCGCCATCAGCTCGATGCAAAAATGTCGGCAACCGTAATAAACGGCCTTACCCATAATGCTGCATCCTGGAAAGTTCGCGTCGCTCTGGTACTTCTCTCGCCGCTTTTCATCGCGCGAGCCCTTCGAAGCTCACACTTGAAGACGACTGGGAAAAAAAGGGAAGCGGCTTTTGCTGTCTGAGACGCACCTGGTTCTTGAAGTTTGCCACGCAATATTTTGTTGATGTTGATTGTAGTTTGGAACAAACGATTTCAGAGGTCTTCAACATCACCATTTCTAAAAGCCAGTACATCCAAGACACACGAATATCTGCCTGTCGTATTTTCGCCCCTTGTGGTGATTTAGCTCTTCCATGGCGCGGAAACATCATGTTGCTCTTCAAAATTTACTTGTCAACTTTCCTAATAGTTTTTAAGGTTTTCTCTGCTTCCTTAAAAATGCGTGCGAGTTCATAAAAATTAGTCATTTTCAATTTGTGTTTGTCCTTAGCGCTGCTCACAACATTGCTTGGAAAGCTTCTTTTATAAAGTGGTTAACTTTTTTATCACCAGCACTTTTGTGATAGGGGAATGCGTTACTTGCACCCATGTTTTTAAGTGCGCTAACTGTTGCCGCCAATGTTCCTGTTGTCGACTTCTGCTTTCACCGTTGAGAGTTGTGTTGACTTATTCCAGGCTTTATTTAGTTTTCCTTCTCAGGTCGGGTGTGGACGTTTTCGCTCACGGAGATCTTTGCACTGAAGTCATGGCCCAATGAAAAAGCAAAGCAAGTTAAGATGTTTTGGCACGAAAGCTCATTACCGAAGCTTAAAGGTGCAGAACGAGTGTTTTTGAGATAGGCTCCTATTTTGCCATTGCTGCATCAATAAACTTTTGAGCAATAACGCAAATCGAACTCGAGAAAAAATCTTGGTGCACAACCATGTCCTTATTAACGCAAAAACATCACCATCAGCCGTCAATGGACACTTCACGTTTCCAGCGATTCAGGTCTGTTTCAGCATTGTTGAGCTAGTGGTGAAATTGCGCTTTTTTGTGAGGAAGCAACTGGTTCGTACCATTGCACTTGAAAACTAGATGCGCTGTATTTGCAAAATCACTCACCCGTCAAGAGCAGAGGTGACGAACATGCGGCTCGCAAAAGAATTTCGTGCGGCCCGCGAAGCATTCGAAACATGAACAATTTTTTCACACGCGAAACATGGACAATTTTTTTCGTTTTTAACAGGTTTCATAGTATGACTGAAGAGTTGTGCGGCCCGCTTACTCAGCGGTAACTGACAAAGTGGCCCGCGATAGCAAATAGGTTCGTCACCCCTGGTCACGAGCAAAGTCTCCTCAGTAGAATGTACACGGGTTGTATAGCAGACCGAAATGACAGCGATTGAAGAGGCGTACCGGTAAGAGTTCACTAGTTGACAAATGTGAAAAAAGGAAAATGCGCTTATCTACATACGGCGTCGTGAGTTGCTTGGATTGCCGGTTGTGTGGAAGTGTTACGTTATTTGAAGCCCCTTTTATCGTTCACAAGCCGGTTTTTGCTCCAAAGTCAATATTGTTTCTGATGTCTCCGCAAGTCTTGTAATTGAGTTTTATCTTTTTTTACAACTTAACTGGGTCAAAGTGTATAGGTTATGCGGATGACGCAAGAAAGCTGATTTTTGACGTCAGTTTTTTTAGGTCAAGTGAGTTGCGTCGTCGAATGTTTCGCAGTCAAGAACAGCACGTCGTGTTGTGCACTACTTGTGCGAAAAGGTTACTTTTTATCCAAAGAATACCTGAATTTCGGAAGTTTCGAGGCTTTCAGCCTTAAGTTTTCTGTTTGACCATGCGCTTTTTGTTTGAAAGAAAGGCTTTCGATACGTCGAACTGCGAACAAGCTGATTCCAGGTGATGTAACATGTTTGTTTTGCGGGGCCAAAGGGCACGCAGAGTGAAGCTCATCTTGATACAGAAGACAAATCAGTACAGGGCCATTCAGCGAGCTAGCACGCTTGTAAAGATTTTCAGCAAAGGTACTTCATCACTTTGTGAAACTCACTCAGTCATTGGAGATCGTTCTCGTCGTTGTCAACATCTACTACACACGCGTGGCGACATACCTGGCCTCTCCATGTCAGTGACAGCATGTGAAGGTTAATTTACTGAGCTGCCCACTGAATTTTTCAAGTACAACTCGATCACTCTGCGTAACCTGGCGATGGTTTGCTTTCCACAGAAAAACAAAACAAAGCCGTATTTCATCTATTACTTCTGACATTTATCCACTGCAACTTAAGAACTTCATCTTATTTCTGCCATAGCTTACCTGACTTTAAAAGGAATCAGAGGAGTGACTGCCAGTCAAGAGGCATCTTGCGCGAACGCGTAACGTAACAAGTCAGCAAACATACCTGAGAATGATAAATTGTTATCGCTCGTCGAGACAGTTTGTGGATACTGTTGTATTAATGCGATCGCTCATGGAGATGGTCTTTGGATGCGATTGTACCGCTGCTTATTTTCAAGTTACAGTTAGCTATCTCAAGGCGCAAAATTGCTTTGCTCGTGGAGAGGTAGTTCTCAGAAAATCACAATCGAAGTGTCGCGGGTGAAGACGACATGCGGAAACATGACCCACTGATGGCGGTTGCTCCAATGTGCTTGGTTTTCTGGTGACGCATCCTTACGGTGTTGTTGAACCACATAGTTTCGTTTTGATATCGCAAAAGTTTAACTTTTGCAAGGCTCTCTGTCATGCGATGTTTGCAGGGCTAAGCGTAATCAGTGCCTGCCCATGGAGGGCAAGAGCCATTTAAGCCGGAGTGAAAAGTGTCTTGATATATGGGCTATTACACGTAATATTTGATTTCAGTACAAAATAACTTTTATATGTTTCGGTTGACTGTTGAGCAAGGTGAATTTTCATAAAAGATATTTGAAAATTCGGAAGCGTGTAAGTAGTTTCGTGTCCTTTACGCTTGATCATCGAACATGATGGCTGAATCAGGGAGATGGTTGTGGCAAATATTGTTTCTGAGGTGAACATGCTCAGAAGACTGTCGCAGATACCTAAAAGTCGGATTGTTTGTTTGATATGACTGGACTAGCTTGTTTTTTTCATTTGTAAAACTCGTTCCGCATCTTATTGCCCGATAATTTTCGAATGTAATGGCATGGAGTGAAGTCAAACTCAATCGTTGAACGACTATGAATACTTAGGTGCACTTATGTCAAATAGTTGATTGCACTAACTCGCATTTGCCGATTTTGACTTTGCGATTGATGTTGCTACTTTATAAGTCTAACATAGCGTACGTTCGAAGCATATTGAAACGCGTTGTAGGCGATGTCACTGCTGTGAAAGAAAATTTATGTGAGAAAGAGAAAATTTAACAAATCGTTTGATCAGTAGAACCATCTTTGTTATGTGACATTATTTCCCCGCTCAGCACGGGTAGAATTTCAGCCGTTACATTACAGATATGATTTTTAATGGAGCAGGGTTCCTGAACGCTTGTCAAGACCATAGTCCACGGCTGACCTTCCGATTATCGACATTCCGGCGATTCCTCAACAGATTTTCGTTTTAAATTTTCAGTAGGGCAGTAAGCATTCGCGGTATTGTTCACTGGCCTTCACAAATTTCGTCAACTTGTTATTTGTTTATACCTTATTTTTCGAACTTGTTAATTGTGACTCGAGCAGTTTAAAAGTTGTTGACGCTGTGAAGTAGGGGTGCTTTGCAAGTACTAACGTATGCTTTCGCTTTGCGCTGTGCTATTGTCGTTTGCATGTCGCGCATAGGAAACGATTTCCTTCAAGCCGGTAAGCTTGACAAAAATCGGGCGGCATTTATTTCCTGGGCTGAATGTTTCAGGGTGAAATGTTTCACCTCCAGCTTCAACAAACAAGGTATTACCGGTATGTAATCAAGAATCATTTTGTGCATTTGTATTCGGATTTTCAGAACACGATGTACAATCCAATGTTGGAATCAACCGGCTGAACTATGAAATGATTTAACAGGAAATCTATTTCACGTAATTGTACGAATCTGTAATGATATTCAAATTCAAATAGATACTATTTGCGTGACTAGTTAATGTAGTTAATGTGTCTCACGTCATATTTTTCGTTACTCATCTCAGAAAACATCTCGTCAAAACAAAGCTGAAAGATAAGCATCTAACTCGATCATGATGATAAGTCATAAGAGAGAACTCGTCGCGATTCTTCTCTCTTGCGTATTAAAGTGACAAAAAAGATATAATTTGTACTTCAACAACAAGACACCACAAGGGTGATACAGCCGAATCCGATCGCAAATTGTTTTAATGGGAAATGGATTTCGCGTCAGTGACGCATCTTCAGTCCAACATATTGCTATTACCAGCTTACAGATGAAATGATGAAAATGACCAAAGCGTTGTGTGCTTTATCATAAGATAAATTTGTAACATTTTGCGGCCACCCGTGATAATTCATGCGGCCCGTGGTAGTAAATAGATTCCTCACCCCTAGAATGCAAATGTCTGGGAGACACTACAAGCATGAATCATCCTGATTAAGGAATGGTAACTTGTAACTGAAAAAAGTATATGTCGATACTACAGAAAATGTTTTCTCCGACATCAGACTTGGCATGCTCGGGCATGATGCGTATATTGTTTTCACCGTTGCATGTGAATTGCAATGCAGTAAGTTGGGTTGGTATTTGGTACGCGTTCATTAGCACATATCCTTTTATGCTGTTTTGCACTCATTTACCCCGGATCTAATTGTCGATGCAATACTACATTCGTCAAGACTCGTGCAGTTTACAAGTGATCGTACTCGAAAGGGACGAAACGAATCCTTTACCAAACACTAATCAGTGCCTTAGCGAGTTGCGAATGTACGAGCCGAAGCTGATGTGCACGTTCTTCAGTTTGTATCTTTTGACTATTTCTAAGACCAGTTTTCGCCTGCAGAAAGGGTAAACGCTGCATATCCATCACCTTCTGCTGTTGTCGTTTATTTTGTTCGACCTGAATTGAAATCTTCAGGCTTGTACATGAGATGCATTTTTCTGTCCTCTCTTATAATAGCTTGTGGCTGTCCCTTATGCTGCAGTACTTAACACAGGGGTGCCTAACCCTTGACCCTGTGTTCCTATAGGCCAGTGGTTTCTTAACTTTTCCAACCCCTATTCGTAAAGCCCAAGGGGCTTGGGAGCCCCTCGTCTGGGGTTATGTCGTCAGTTAAAGTGGTGGTCGTTGTTGTTTGTGCATCTGAAACGAAAAAAGAAATCACCTCGGCATTCCTTTATGAGGTCCCCGTTAAGAACAACTGCCCTAGGCGTTCTTATAAATTACCATGAACCCCTCGAAGATTATTTAAGCATATGTTTCATGTAACTGTACGATCAACAGGACCTCTGCGAGATATTTTACCAGGGGGGAATGAAGACCAATACGGGTCTCCCTAGCTTTTGGGCCCTCGTCAAAACTTGTATAGCTTGTTTGTATAGTAATCAGAATAAAACAGCTAGTATGCTGAGGTATGGAACCAGATTAATTGTTATACTGGCAACTGGCACACACTACTAATTTTGTGCTCGGTTACAGAAAACGTAGCATCGTCCTTCTGGGATCCAGTACCTACCGGGCCTGGGTACGATGAAACTCTGCTAGACATCATCAGTTATCGAAACTTTTTACCTTGTAGTAGCTATTCTCTAAGACCTAATGTACCAAACTGGAGTTCGTGTGACCCACTTTGGGAACCCTAGCGTTGTAACTTTGAAATTAGGCAGCATTTACATTGTGGCAATACGACTGTGGTTAAGCTTTGCTTCATGAACAAATGGCATGTAAGTTGTAATCAATGATCAGATATCAGTGGATAGGTGCACGTACTACGGTTTACTTAGTACTTTTCTTCTACGTCCAGTGTTTGTAAAGCTGAAGAATGATTTATAAAAGAACATATGCAAAATCCTGGTCAGTTTTTTGAAATTCCAAATTTATTTGTTTGTTTCCCCCGGTAAAAAAAGCTTGTTTTTCTCCTACCTGATTTGTGTACGCCAGTTTTCCACAGGAAACGTATGATAGGACTCTGTCGCGATTGCAATTAGTCATTCTCTGACGTCAGCTTGATCGCCATTGTTGGATCTGAAAATAAACCTGTTGTTTTCTCGCCAGCACGGTTACTTCCTCGTGCGACTCCTGAACGGACACGTACTATGCAGCGTCCACTTTCACTAAATTGACCCCCGACAATGCGGCCAACTCTTCCCGATCTGGTTTAACGCATCAATGTATTGCGTCGTTTTCACCGGATTGATTTATCTTCGAGCAGCAGTTTTCTCCCGCGTCAAGTCGCAGCACCTGGGCGAACTGTGTTGTGCGCAATCGTTCTCACGAATGCGATCGCATCGGATGTTGTCAGTGTCATCGTGACGACTTGATTTCGTTACTGCTTAATTGCGCTTCGAGCGAAACAAGCAACCGTTTGGTGCACGTCAGAAACCCTGCTGTTTAGATTGGAAGTTTGCATGCTGTGTCATGAACAAAAACTAGACCCAAAGTCTCCAAACTGCAGCCCGCGAAGCCCTTTCATCTGGCTGCAAAGATATGTCAATAATAAAATAATAATATACTTACGAAAAAATTGTTGCTTTGCTAAAATGTAACATATCCCGAAACAGTCATATTACGTAAGATGTCCGGCTCTCGGACTATTGTGTAATTGCTTGTGTGCCTTCTGACAAAAAAGCTTGGAGACCCTTAACTGAACTATAGCCCAGTGGTTCTGAACCTTTTCTCTACCACGCCTCCCTTAAGTAATTGTTCTTTGTTTCAAGGCCCATAAGTTGTAAATACAAATATAATTATTAGTAAATTTATTGATCAAACTTTCCATGTTGTAGGGCGCGTAAGGGCTCGCGCCCTCCTGGAAATTTATTGACGCCCCCCTGGGGAGGATGCCCCTCGGCTAAGAACCACTGCTACACCCGTTTCTGTTTACAAAGCTGAAAATTGACTTGGTGCATGATAAAAACACGCACGCTTTTCCCAATGAGCATCGCCGTGGCTGCAAGAAATGCACGTGTCACTTAAGCCATTCGTTGAATCTCTTTTTATCAGAGTTTTATTTAAAATGTTTTAAAAACGAAAATAACGAAAAACGAAAACTGCACTTCATTACAAAGCTACTGAAGATTTGACAAAATACATCGTAGAACCCAAATGCGTGGTGATCAGGGTTTCTGCGAAAAAGTGTAGCCGCAACGAAACAGTGTAGCAACTTGCAATTTAAAACAATTTTAACGGCGCCCCGCCCATCACATAAAACTGATGTAATAAAAACTTGAACTATATGACACGGACAGAAAAAAACGCAGTCTTTTGCGATACAGCCTTGAAGCTTTATATTAAACATCATTGAACACTTGCGAAACGAATTCAGCATGAGTGCAAAAGTTTTTGTACACTCTCGTCGCTGGTGCGACACCCAACGAGAAATTAACGTGTGGCCATCTTTGAAACAAGTCTTCGTTTGGACTTCGCACAAGTTGGTTTATTGCCGCTCGTTTTGTTTTCGAGCGAGAAGAAACGCAGCATCAAGGTTGACGATGATGACGGCTGTTTCAAACGGTGGTATAGGAGTAATTCAGATCAGGTGCGGAGATGTGCCTGGCTATCGTTGTGAAATCCATCAACGTGTGTTTGGTGTAACTTCTCCAGTATTTTCAAAATTTCCACGGTCAATTCCAAAACTCTTGCAAGGGATGTCAAGACCTTTGACTTTAACGCCCGCGCCATCTCGCCCCCTTTGACCCCCTCAGTACGCCGCTGTTGTTGGCATAGATGCGTAATGAGCACGGGTAGTCCACGCGTACAATTGTTTTTGGGACATATTGTGCAGCACTTTGTTTGCCCAACCGCTCGTTTTGTGATGAATTAATTTCGTTTCATTGCTTTCACCTAACCGTCTAAGTCAGTGGTTTTTAACCTTTGCTCTACTACGTTTCCTCTAAGTAATTTTTCTTTATTTCAAGTCCCCCTGACTTTAAATGAGTAAATTCGCCGAACATCTTCCGTTCCAAAATTATCATGTGGTAGATCGTGTAAGAGCTGATGTCCCCCTGGGAATTTATTGACGCCCCCCCTGGGCAGGTGTGCCCCCCGGTTAAGAACCGCTGGTCTAAGTGGTACAGTTGGTTGAGCACGCAGCACCAAAACTGGTAGGGTTGGTTCGATGCCCGTCCGGGTCATACCGAAGACAGGAAAAACAGCACTTGGCCGCCTATACAGCCTCGTGCTCGGCGTTAAACGGTGGGTGCAAGGAAACAGTTCACACGCAATACTGCCATTGACACGCTACCAGTGCAGCATTCACTGCGGAAGCAGTCGCGTGGCCTATGATGCAAACAAGCGGAGATGAGCGCCGCAGACCATGGAGTGCGAGGAGGGGAAATGCCCCGGGCGCCAAATCATTGGGGAGCGCCGAAAAGTTACAACAACATCGCAGGTACTTTCTTCAATACAGTACATTTCCTCCCGAAAGACCTTAGGCTCGAACATGGGGGCGGTAAACTTGCTTCTTGCCCCGGGCGCCATTTAACCTCGGTACACCCCCTGCGCAGACCACTCGTGACACTCCTGAAAAGGTAAACGAGCATAAATGAAGCTGAACTGCTGTTATCTAAGATTCTTTCGACCGCTTGCATCATACTTCGGACCATGTGAAATGCTTTAATGTCGCCAATAAAATTTGCGTGATTCGCTTTTTCTCCCGTTTGCGTGAAGCTATGAGATTAACCCTGGTGTCAAACACAATAAACGGTTTTTAATTTTTTTTTGAGGAAAATATGCCTTTTCTCTGGGTCAGGTCGAAAACTAGTGCAAAGCAATTTTTGAAACAGTGCTTCATCTCAGTTTTGCGATATATTTTCCTGACGCGTTACGACTAAAAGCTCGATAAAAAGTGATATAGGTTTGAATATCTGCCACTGATTTCTTTATTCCACGTATCTACTCTCGTTACAAGCTACGCGTGTACCATGGGTGTTTTGAGTGTGGATTCTAAGAATTTTACTGCAGTGAAATGTGTTTACGTGTAGTTCAGTATGGCAACGTCTCAATGATAACAATTGCTTCCAGCATTTGATAAACCTCCAGTTTCAGAAAAAGTTAAAAGATAAACAGCAGTGTTGTCAGTGTTACTTTCAGTCAAACCTTGCAGACAATATTGGTTTCTCAGCCCAAATCTTGTCTTCTGCCAAGAAAGCCTATCGATTGCAAACGTATCTATCCACAAACTTATGCAGTATGAAGTGAGCGTTGTATTTGCGTTTGGTACTTGAAGCCAAACCAATCAGAACGACTTGGGTCAAAAGCCGATGCAATTGCTAATGTGTTCTGTGTGCATTTTCTTCTTGGCAGGACAATTAATTATTTATTTTTAACTTGTTCACTTTTTAGGTGTACAGAAAAACATCTCTAATCGACGACAATGGCGTGCGCGACCCACGAGCGCATGCCCGCGCTCAGGTTTCCGCGTTGTACAATCTTGGGTGTTTATTGGCGGATGAAAGTCATCACGCCGAAGCCATCGCGTCCTTCCGGGAGGCTGTGGCGCGTCGACCATTTGGCCACAAGCCACACAGTCTTTACAACATGCTAGGTACGTGCTGCTCTTGTTTTACAGGTTAGTTCGTCTCATGGTGATCGAAATCAAATTTGTTCTGGTTGTCTCTATAGGTTTTGTTGCAAAATGAAGCGTGAAGGTCGTTCTTACTCTTACATACATAATGCATAATGCTGATTGATACGTAAGCTGTTACATAATGCTTGCGTAATGCTGGTTGATACGTCACAGTGAACCTATCAGTCTTAGGTATGAATAAATTCTACGGCATGAATAAAAAGAAACCACCAAGAACAATCTATTCCCATCAAAAACAAGGAAGCGCTCTGCTTTCAGGACCTTGCAACACGTCACTTTTTTACATTTCTAGGTCAGTCGTTGCACCAAGTGGGCTCAGTTGTCGAGGCCGAGCGCTGGTTCCAATCGTCACTTGCGGCGAAACCTGATCACGTGCCAGCGCACCTGACGTACGCCCGACTGCTCAGCGATGTTGGTCGGGTCGGCGAGGCTGAACGTTTCTACTCTGACGCGATTCGGATCGAACCCGAGAGCTCTGTCGTTTATCGGCATTACAGTAAGTTGCTGTAGCTGACCGGCTTTTGTTGCAAAAAGTGCTCTTTCAAGTTTGTTAACCAGAACCGTGCTGGCGTGTCTCTTCGTGAGACAACACTCACTGGCGCTCGCTTTGGCGCACGCTGAGAATGATGTGGTGCTGGACGGCAGCGACAAATTGCGCTTCAGTATCTTGGTATTAACTGTTAAATATGTCAGTCAGTCCCGTCGCCACGGGGGACTTTGTTAGGCATAACCCCCCCAAACAAACCTCCAAGCCCCCCAAATTGAAACATGAAGCACTATTAAATCAGAGGAGTTTTTGACAGTTTTTAGAATGTCAAGCCGCCCCGTACAAACGCCAAGCCCAGCTATTGAAAACTTTCTAGCGACGGTTCTGATGTCAGTCTTGAGCGTCGCATCTCATCGCCGCCGTAAATAAACCGTGGAATGATCGCTGGCAAGGAATTATACCAAGTCGCGATTTAGATCGTTAAACGCGCCTAAAGTTTGCAGCTTAAACTTGCAAATTCCCGTTGTGGTTTTTTATTGCAATATTTTCCTATAAACTTCAACCTTATTTGAAAGCACTTCGCTACGAAATTATTTTTCCTTGCCCGTCTCTTAAGCAAAGTTGATTATAAGCACCAGTTGGGGTGGCTTTCAAATACAGGAGTGCCGCACGAATCACAAGGTCACTTTCTTGTTGTTTTTTTTGCTGTCGGATGGTTGGCGAAGGTCAACGCGTTGCATTTTCAGTGACTTTCCTATCCCCTTTGAGAAATGCCTGTCGTGCTTGCGAGCGCGATGGACTATGACCGGCCGTTGTTGTCTGACCGCTTTTTGTCAAAGCGCTCGTCAGCCACTCGTGAGTTTAATTAAAGTGACGGCGCGTGAGTGCAGCGGTGGCGGCGTCAACGTTTTGGTGAACTTCCTCAATGCCACGTACGGCATGTCGGTCGGAGTGTCCAAAATACCGTTGTATAAATGCATGAGCGCTGCGATGCCGCTTTGTTGCGTGTCGCACGAGAAGACAATCGAATGATCGGAGTAATCGATGGAACAAAGAATTTGGCGACACGAATAAGGTTTGCCTGAAATGGATTCGTGCGGGTCGCCAGGTTTTGGAGAAGCCAAGAAAAAATTAGGGTTACAATCAGCGAAAAGACTCACGAAAAGGTCATTAGCTATTTTCAGTAGGGGAACACCAAACTGCAAATGGGGGTACCTGTACCACGAACACCTCACTAGCGAAGGTCCTAGATCAGCGTTTTTCAAACTTTTTTATGTTACGGCACACTAATACATTCTGAATTTGGCTGCGGCACACATACTTTGAAACGAATAGCCTAAGTTGAGATGAAAAGTGTAAGGTTTTATCAAAACATAAAACTTTCGCGGCACACTTCAGCTTCTTGAGCGGCACACAATTTGGGAAACACTGCCCTAGATGGATTGGACAATGGGTGGGTGATACATCTTTGCGGGCCATCATTGAGTGACTGGTGGCAAGAGGGTTATGAGATCCGACTGTAAACCGATCGGCGATACAGTATAAATGAAAAGCTGTTGTTTAAGGCTGTTCCGAAGTGATTCGGGCATTCCAAACTGTTTAAGATTTGTTTCGAATTTGATTTTAGTGATGAGTTTTATCATCGCGATATAAAATCCAGAAACCACAAAACATGCTTTGTTTACCTTTTTTTTCATACGATCGTTTGCTTCCGTAAGCTTTTTAAATTTTTTGTCTGGCTATTTGCTTAAGTTTTTCTGCTTTACTCCGTGATTTGTTCTCTTGTTTTTGATTGTCATCTCTTATTTGATAGTTATGATTTCCTGTCTTATAACAACTTCGGATAGACGTGAAACGCACTCTGAAACACGAAAGACCTTACGCAGCAATTAGAAAACCCACAACTTTTGCGAGTCAATTCATGGTATTCTGCTCTTCTGAATCTTTTCGCTCTGATTCTTATTACCCAAAATGGACAATTTTAGCCCATTTTCTTCTGATTTAAAAAAAATACAGTCTTTCCACGCTTTAACTCGCTCTTGCTGCAACGACGCGGCGTTAACTTTTTTACGTTTTTCATTTTAAACTTTTCGATCTACCACAGTCTTTTTTCTCTACCTTTCCGGATTTTTTGCGAGCATACCGCACGTGTGTTGCAAGGCCCGAAAAAACAGTGTGCCTGTTTTGCAGGCAACTTTCTCACCGCTCAGGGCCGCTTGTCCGAAGCTGCTCAAGTGATGGACAGCAGCGTAAGCGCAGCGTCGGGCACGCCTGACTACGACGCACTTCTTGCCGCAGCCGGTGCGCACCGTCACGCGAAGAGCTACGACAAGGCGGAGCTCTACTACAGAAGAGCGGTGCTGTTGAAGCCGGATGTAAGGATTATGGGCATTTGGGTTAAGAAAGAATATCTTTGGGACGCATATTTGCTTTGGATAAAGCTATTGATTGTTGTTGGAAGTTCAGCTTCAGAAGCAGTAAATATTTTCCAGCTTGTCTTTAGATTCGGGGATAGCTCCAATGTCTGGGTAGTTTAAGGTTAATGGCAATGAGAAAAGAAACCTGTTTTCACCATCGTGCGTTTGTCTGACAAAAATTAATTTCAGTGGCAAGTTAGATCGTCTGCATTATTTATGCTGACGGGATGTAAGGAGAGGCTATTCTTAAGAAAAAGTTACTGTTCCAATAATCAATAACTGTCTAAAGCTCAATAAATATTTTCACCGCACTTTTAATGTCTGTTTCTGAAACATCACATCAAAATAAATCACCCGACAGAAACGCTTGAAGCGTGATGCAAAAAAGACATTAATATAGGTTGGTGAATGCAGGAAAGGTAGTATTTTCGTCTTCTCGCGGAATTCAGTTTGCGTTATTCTCGTCTCTTCGCATATGCCCATTGTCATTGACAAAGGTCGGGAACGGATTAAAATGGGTTCACGCGGAAGCTTCTCGAGATTTATCGTCGAAAGCGGGTTCTGAAAGGTTTGTGACGTATTTGGCGATGCTACCAATCAGGCCAACCATTGGCGACGGCAACAAAACTTCATTTGCCTCGCACGCAGCCCGCTCTAAATCCGCTCTGTCTGCTGAGCTTTTATTCGAACTTGCCGGCGTTCAAGTGGGCGAGCGGAATTTTCTAATGTGCTGCCGATTTCGTTTTGCAGTTCGCCTCGGCCCACATGAACTTGGGCGCCATTTTGCATCTGCGCAGTCGCTACGCGGAGGCGGAGGCGAGTTATCGGAAGGCGCTGTCCCTGAAACCGGCCGACCCGCTCATAGAAGAAAACCTGGCCAAGCTGCGGCGTGCTGCTCGCGAGAACGAAGAGCCGTAGCAAGCTCTTCTTTTCCGAACGCACAGTCCATGTATGAGAGCGAGCCCGGCGGGATCAGATCGATTGCGAAAATACTGGAGGAACGTTGAAGTGTTCGGAGAAGAAGACACTTTAGGCGTTATGGTTCAAACACTGTGCTGGAAAAGACACGCAGCCTTGTACTGCATAACCGTTTTTGGTTCCCGCAGAGCTACGCGAAACCCCCAGGTGAAGTCCGAGGCCCATAAAAAAGTTTCGGTGGTGCGGGTCACATTGCAAGCATTTGGGACGCGTTTTGATGTAACAGGATTGGTCAGTGAAACGTTTTATGAAGTGCGTTTCTTCCGTAAAGCAAACACGCCACTGCCGTGCACAGCTTGAGGCAGAAGAAACCGACTTGATTAGATCTATACGGGACTTGCACACAAGCAGCACGGACGTTAAAATATTGGCCTCTCAGCCAGTCAGCGGCGTGATTAACCTTGCATGGTTTTGCTGGTACTGCGTGCTTGGTATCCGCGCTCACTGTACTTCATCGTCATCTTCATTTTCTTCATGACAGCCATATTTATTCTTGTTGCGCGTTCGTTTGAAATTTAAGCTTTGTTATTTTTACAGACCTGACGCGTGTTTTTTACCAGCCCAAGTTCGCCTTCTCAAAACTGAAACCAAGGAGACGCAAGCGTAGGAAAAAACGCTTTGTAGCCTCAACCACTAATATCGCTCGATCGATTGATGCTATGCGATTTCTTTAGTTTAAAAGTAGTTTGCAGCGCTAACATATCGAAGTTCAGACGCCTGAGGCCCTTTTTTCATGCTTGAAAAGATAGCGTTTCTTTTAATGTGAAGGAAAGGATCCGGCGTCTGATGATGGTTGCGTTGAAGTAACAAGGGATCTTTGGATAGAAGAACGTCCCTGTGATGTTTTTAGGACCTGTGAAAAAACTTCAAATGCCGAGTTACCCATTTTTAAAAAAATGAACGTACACTAAAATCCACTTCTCATGATGTCTTGACTGACTCTAGCGCGACCGGCCCGCAAGATATGACCGAAAATAGCCTGAAGAGCCACGTGAGTGGCTGAAGGTCAAGAGTGAGTGCAAATGACCTCGCTCGCTGAGTGTCGACATCGATCATCAGCAGCTAGTCATAAGGTCTGAAAATATCAATTTAATCTTCAACGTTTTTCTTGAACTTGCGTCGAGTTTTTTTTTATATTTGACCTTGCTGACCGCTAAGACATTTTGAGAGACCCCGCAACTATTTCATCTGAATACCGAGATGGCTATAAAGCAGGGGTGAGGAACTTACGGTCCGCGTGAATATTTAACATGGCCCGCATCAGAATTTTGTTTACCCAAGTTGGAACAGAGCATCGCGTCCAAACGAAACTCCATGACAAGGAGACACGTAGTCGTAGACAGTCAGTCAAGAGAAGTGTCTCTCGCACCTTGGCATAGTCTTCTCTCCTTATTTTCCTTAAGATGATAAAGGCAGAACTTGAAAATAAAATTAATTTTTGCGGCTCGCCAGCAATATTCCGAAATTCATGCGGACCATGAAACAAATAAGGTTTCCCATCCCTGCTATAAAGCGAGGTTTTAGTGTATTTTGATGGTTGTAAAGCGAGGTTCTACTGTATTTTGAGAGACCGTTGGAAAAATTTGATGAACCGTTTGGGTCCCTCAAAACAGGGTTGCGAAGTCAGAGTCGTAAGGAGTCGGATTCCTAGCAACACTCGGAGTCGGATTTTTTTCTCCGACTTCGGATGTCTAATTGGATAACTTTTTACATCAAACTCCTCAGTTGGGAATTCCTGTTGAAATGGTACAATTTCTTTTGAAACTTTTGTTGAAACAGATTATTGCTGTGCACCACAATTTCCATTGATTTTAACAACTTCATTTCCTTTATGTTTAGGAGTTCGGAATCGGAAATTTTTGAAAGGTCGGATATTATACCTCCGACTCCGCAACCTGCCTCAAACCCCTTAAAAAACAATGCTTATGTCTTCATTGTTCACTCTTCTCATGACAGTTTTCAGCAAACATATTGCTCTGTTTAAATTCGTGTAAGTTGAAGTTTGGACAACTGTGATAACGTGACATGATCGATCAGTGCCTTCCCATCGGAGCACCCCTCATAGCCAGGCAAAACGTGACGCGTGGCAACTATACACAGATGTAACTGTTTTGTCAGAATCACCGTAATGGTGGTTTGTTTTCGTGCAATCGCATTGTTTGTTATTTTACCTACCGTACTGAAGAAAAACTATATGAACGTAGCTTGGTAGCTTGTTTTTTTATTTTCAAAGCAGTTCATCCACGGTGTTGTGAGGCGCAATGGCTTATTTCAAACCTTCGTCTTTCTTGTGAAAAACGGCAAAAATTGGTTCTTTCTCGGCGCTTTTCCCGTATAAATCGTTTCGTGATCATCCATTGTACTCAAGCTGACCACGAGTATCAAACACCAAACGAAAAAATCAGAAAAAAAGAGATGCACCAGATATGATTGGAAACAGTGGCTGCTCCTACAGTATGTAGGCTACGGAAAGAACTGCAGAACCCCCTATTTTCACGCTATGTTTCGTGTTTAGGTCAGCGTATTGTTTTCATTTAATATTTAGTTTGGCATGCATAGGCAGTGTTGACAATTTGTCCTTTCAGCACAAAACTTTGTGCACAAAGCTAAATAATAGGCATCTATTTGTTAATGGGAGCACTGCAAATGACGAAAACCTGGAGCTGTGGTTTCTGCAGCCCGGGGCTGGTAAGTGCAGCGACCAGTGACAGGCAACAGAATCATTGTGTTCATCATAGTGCTGGTGAAAGGCACTGTACTTAAATTGTACAGTAGAATCTAAAGCTTTACAGAACACCTTACATGACACATTGCAGGCAGGCGCGTAGCCTGAGGGGAAGGATGGGGCAACTGCCCCCCCAATTAATAATAATAATAATAATTCATGCATTTATAAAGCGCCGAAATCCGACATGTCGCTCTAAGGCGCTGAACAATGATGTTACGAAAGTGACATGCAAAGCGAATT
>Ga0210059_1001740_pt1 | contig 33251 bp, 17 predicted proteins | sample Ectturendosymbi2_FD_188042 | JGI IMG/M metagenome (GOLD analysis project Ga0210059, IMG submission 188042) | Ecteinascidia turbinata endosymbiont from Florida, USA - Sample 2 (SPAdes) (version 2) | ecosystem: Host-associated > Tunicates > Ascidians > Unclassified | place: Key West, Florida... | reverse complement strand
TGGTGGTTGCTTTTCGTACGTGCATGGTCGTTGCTTGTAGTTCGATCGATTGATTTGTTGCAGTTGCCCGGAGCCGTCTTGCTTATCGGTAGAGCGCCTTTCATTTATTGAGGCGTGAGTAATTACTGCGCTCTGACCGAAGTGTTCTTGCTTCCTCGTATTCAGTTAATTTATGTTCTCTGCATCGTTTAAGTTAAAGCTGGCTGCTTCTGCCGTACGACTATCGTCATGACTATTTTCTGGTGTCTAGTATGTTGAAACTCAGTTCTTCAAAGCCGAGTAAATATACTCGCTGGATATTTTGCATCAATAGGCCGTTTTGTCACATCTCTTATTCTCATCAACATGAAATTAATTTGTGATATTTGATGCAAATGTGATAAACGGGGGTGGTTTGCTGGATGACCACCATGGTCCTTCAGCAATCCTATGTGACACAGTGACACTCGTGTTTACACTATTCAGGTATTTTGCCAATGGTGTTTTCATTTATTCTGATTTCCGCTGACATTTCGTTTCCTTATTGCGTTATGGCTCTCAGTATTGTTTCTGTTTAGTGATAGTGGCCCTGGTTACAATAGTGACATAATTTATAGTGACCTAGGTAGCAATTTCAGTTAGACACAGCTGTCCTAGGCCCACAATTCTGTAAAGCTACAGTCAATTATGGAGAATTATACCAATGTGATGACTGTGACATCATATGTGTGATAGGTGCAAGTTTTTTAAAAGATGCTTTATGAGTCCAAAACGGTCCCATAAACATCCTCTGCGGACCAATAAATTTGGTACTTTCACATTAAATCTGGACAACCACGAAAAGTTTAGCTGAATTGATTTGTTGCTTCAATTAACGTCCAAAACTGATTTGTGTCACACAAAATAAGTGCAGTACAGTCAATAGCCTTGCCTATTCATCACAATCATCTCTGAAATCCCATGCAACACAACAATTAATAATTAATCAAAGTATAATTTGACAGCATTTATGAGATAAACGATTATGTTACATACTAATTAACGCTTTGAATGCCACTGAGTCTGTCTTTTTTTGTAAGCCAAGTCTTTTCCACTATGTTAACCATTTTTAGCACACCAAGCCATTTCCATATTTCATACATTTACTGTCTTGTGTGGGTATTTTCAAAAGATATTGTCACAGCATAAACATGAAACTAGCCATCCAAACATAAAGCAGTGTTTTTGTAGTACGCCTAAACAAAAATTCCTTGTTATTCAGCAGCCAGAAAGTGCAAACGCCAGCAGCAATGATTCCAAAGATTCTGTTGTGCAGGAAGAACAGCATTCGTAGAATCTCAACAGCATCATTGTCAACTGCATCTCACAATAAGAATTTTCAATCATGGATTAAGCCAGGTTTTTTTTAAGGTGTTTCAGGGACCTGATTCAGGTCCCTAGAATCAGCGAAAATTATCATTGGGTTCCTAGAATCAGAGAAAATCGGGTCTCTAGAATCAGAGAAATCGGGTCCCTAAAGGCCCATACCAGATACCTAATATTTTCCTTCAAAAAAAGTTGGATTAAGCTGAAAGGCCTAGTTGAATACCTACAAATGAATGTGTTCACTCTGCATGCTGATGGAAGTGTGATGTATTTGTTATGCTCTAAGCATCCAGCAGTTACCACCGGCTGAGGAAAGAATGGTAATATTTATACTACCAAACCTGCCAGGGCTCCACACCCAAACTGTCTGGGTAATCATCTCAGCTCTGATTAACAACAAAAAGGCAATAGCCTGGAAAAAGCTCAACACATATCACTATTTCATGCTATTAATAAGGATCCCATTTCAGATAAATTAACATGGTAGCTGAGCGCGTAGGACTACATCTGACTCACTGGGTTTTGAAAGAAGAGATGGCCAATCAAAAAATAGCTTCCTTGCAAAGTTTGGTGGATTGGATTAGCCATAATGACGGCTTCACGACCTCCGCCATACCAGTTTTGTGGCAGTAACCTATATAGTTTATTTTGCTCATCTCAGAACATTTTAGTAATCGTATTGTTTCTGGTGTCAAGCAGAGCCCATGCTGGGCTAGTACGGTCGACGAGTCAACCAATATTGCTGCATTGTGCTGTCCATTCCACTTGCCACAGCCTGGCCAGAGCAAATATTTTCAACTCTGTGCCATGTTATAACCAAGCAATGAAACTGGCTGCTTGATATAACTCTGAATGCTCTGATAAATGTTTCAATAAAGGGTGAAATGTTGATTTTTAGAACTGTATACTCATGTTAATTTTATTGTTTCGTAAATATACGACAATTTCACAACCAAACAATACAAATAACATTAAAAAAATACGAAAATTTTGTGTTAAATTTTATTGTGCGAATAAAAATTGCTTTTTGCCTCTGCTATGTGCCTTTGTTCTGTAATGTGACGGTTGCTGCATTGCTTTCTGCCTCATGTAACCTCTATGGTCACTCATCTCATCTGTGTGCATGCCTCAGCTGTTCATCTGTACATACCTCAACTCTTTACCCATTGCTTCCCCACCATCATCTGTGTTATGTAACTGATTGTTTCATACGATTTGACGTTTGTGTTCTCCTTGCCTTCGATTGTTTTCTGTTTTTGTTTTTGGTCTATCACGTTCAGTTCTGTTTTATTTGCGTTTTTTCCTTTTTTACAGCGCTTTTCTCCTGAATAACCAATAAGAACCTGCAGCAAGATCACTGCAGTTCTATTGCTATGCACAGAAGATGATAACAGAAAAAAAAAACTATTGCTATGCACAGAAGATGATAACAGTTGTTATCGAAACGTTTGCAAGATGTCAGTTGTATCGTTTGCTTTGGCCGTAGTATGTATTATAAGTTCTGTTTTAATTTTTTATGATCTTATATTTTTTGTCTTTTCTTGAAATTTTTTGAATGTTGGCCCTGTGTTTTTGTTGTCACATGTCCACCATCCCCTGTGTTTTTTTCTGTGTTGTTGATTGTCTTATTTCATAACTGGATTTATATGCTTGTCCTATTGGTGCCAACTGCTACTTACCAGAAAAAAAGTGATATTGAGATTTCACCAGGTGCAGTTATGGCTTAGTTCAGAGGTGAAAAATGTGGTCGTGAATTTGCACTGCGTGATCATAAACTTGGAGTCCATGAATAGGATTTGCAGCAACGTAGCAGTGTCTATGTCTAGTTTATAATTGTAAGTGCAGCAGTGCCTAGTTTACAATCTTTTTGCACATTTTCATTCCTAAATTATTTACATTTTATACTTGAATTATATCGTCACTGGGCTATGTCCAAAAATGGAATTTTGAGAAAATTGCAAAAAAACAATTTTTTGAGCTAATAGTTTTGCTGCCTTTTCACCTTATATAGTTGCTTCTTTAAACTCTGACCAATTGTAAGTCATAGTGGTACATTTCAAATCAAGCAAATGTGATAACTCTTGGAACCCCCCTTGTTTTTTTACCCCTTTGTGGACGTAGACCTGCATATAATTTTTACATTTTTGCTGACCCACTTTATAAATGGAGATAAACCTCTATACAAATTTAAGGTAGTAAGCAAAAATGTGACTTTATGTGCATAATGAACTGACATTATTGATCGCATGGACTAAAAACACACATATACAATGTAAAGCAAGTTTTGCAAAGGGCATTCCCAATAAATGATAGTACTTGCAACCTGTTTTTTGCTGAGACATTTCAGTCATTTGTCTCACAGTTGTATTAAAACTCACCACAGTAGTGTTCATCAGCCTATATTTTCAGACATTCTGAGCAAAATCACTTAACTTTTTGGTTATTTCAAAAACATTTCAGTCTGTGACTGTAAAAAAATAGCTTGCAACAAAAATTTTTTGTATGAAACTATCATCATGTATGTTCAAAATGTACCTTGATGTCAATTTTTCTCTTGGGGTTTCTTTTTACTCTTTTTTGCTTTTTTGTTCAAGTGACCTAAAAATTATGCAAGTATGTGTTCCAGTGACTAAAAATTGCTTTATGCTTTTTTCTTCATCTGTAAATTTTGTATTGTGTTTTAGAGCTCGACCGATAAGTTTTGTTTGGACTGATACCGATGTTTTTCAAATTTTCATTGCCGATATTCAATGCCGATACCGATATTTTTGTATTACTCAAGCCGTATCTATTTTGCCTCATGAGGTAAAAATAACAACTCCTGGAGCTATTTTGCCTTCAGCCAAACATTTTCAAACTATAGCTGAAAGACATTACAGTGCATATTTTTCTTCAGGGCACATAAACAAAGAAAATAATTTCACAAGTTACAATTATTTTATGTGGCAAAATATGCACTCCTGTTCTGCCTTGTGAGGCAAAATTGGCTCTCCTGGAGCTATTTTGCCACCAGCCGAACATGATTGGCTGAACTGGTCACATGACAAGTTTGGACAGCTTGACTGTCTCAGTTGACTGTGACATCTGTAAATGGGTTAGTCTGATAGACAAGTAATGTTATGCTTTCAGTGCTGGCAAGTTGTTAGCAGCTTCTTCCTTTATTGTGTGAACTGTAGGCTAAACCTAAACCCTTGTTTCTTTACGCATCGTACTTGTCACATGACCATTTCAACCAGCTGTGTTTGACTAAAAGTATGGTTTAATCCGTTGTGTGACTGCAGTCCATAGCAATTTGTAGGACTCACAGTAGTCTAACTCTAAATAAAAAAAACGCTCGAACAGCAAACATGTGTTGCGTATAAGTGGGCGTACTCCTTGTGTGGACATCTGTGCCTACGCGCAGATGTCATAAGTGAAAAAATGTGCGACGCGTTAAAACCATCACTTAGCTGCGATGAAGAACCGTACAACATCGAATACTGCACAAAACTGGGTCTTGCTCGCTGTGACGTAGGCACTTATTTGATGCACGCTGAATGCAAGACTGTCTAGCCTGTAGAGACTTGATAAAACACCCAACCAGCACAAAAGCATGTAACCTAGTTTGTTCGCAGACAATCATGCGTTACCCAAAACCTACGAGAGAATGTTACATCATAGACCGTTTTGTCAGGACTGACAGAGCATTTGTGTTAATCAATCAGGATCAGAGACGAAGTTTCAACTTTGGTTTCCGAATGCTCCATGCAGAGCAACAGCGCAACACTTTTATGAGCAAATTTGCCGATAAATATCGGCGGAATTTTGCCGATACGATACATCGGCAACATTGTTATATCGGACGATATATATTGGTGTGCCGATACATCGGTCGAGCTCTATTGCGTTTCATTCTGCTACTGTCGCAAATTTATTTCACATTTCCAATTGTGTTGATGAAAGAACCATGTGTAAATCTGATGCTTAATTTGTTTCTTGAGGTTTTTTTCCACCATGAAGGCTGCTGCTTTTGTTTTTGATGCAGGAATAATGCAGGGGTCATTCCATGTCACATCACCCCAAATTTCAGGCCTTCTACACCTCACCATTACCGATTTTGATGAAACTTGCCGTGTATATCAGGCCTATTGAGACATGTAAAGATCCAAAATTTCAGCTCGATCGGCCAATTGGTTACCGAGTTATGGCATTTAAAAATTGTGGGGTTTTCGCATTCTGTCGCGAATAAATAAAATTTCAAAAATTCATATCTCAGTAACCCCTGGTCCGATTGGCATGAACTTGGTGTCATTTTAACCAGAAAAATATCCATTTTTGGACTTGGTTTTGTTCTCCGGGGACAATTTCTTCATTTGACCTTGACCCCCTGGAGAGGGCCATGCTGACCTGGCCTTACCAAATGATTTAAGTACTATTCATCCTCTTCTATATATCAAAAATGAAAGATGTAATATTTTTAGTTTTCAATATGCAGCTGCATCTGTATAGCCCCTCCAATGCATTTTTCACTACCATATGGTTTTAGGGCTACGAAGTCCATCGTTTCTCCCGTAGTAACAACACACTCAATCTATGCACTTTAATAATCATGCAGATGACTTAGTAGAAGAAAAAAAATATAGGTATTGACAGAAGTTATGTTTCTCATAGCAGATAAATGTATTCAAGCAGCATATATTCTAAATTGAATAGCACCACAGTATATCAACACATTCAATAGTCAGTTTCAATGGTACAAAAGCGATGACAGCATTTTATTTCTTCTTCCCTTCTGCCTTTTTGCCGGTTAGCCTTTTTTCATTTCTTCATGAATCGCTGGCCACGGTGGGCAACAAAGATTGATAGATTTTGATGTCTTTATCATTCAAGGAATAGGTTCGGGATGATGAAGAGGTAAATCCAGGGGTGTTAACCATGCAGTAAATGTTCTTTTGTATCACCCAGACGTGATCATCCTTATCTGGCCAGGAAAAATTGGAAGCTGGTCCATGGGGGTGCATGAATTTGATCCAGTAATCACCAAATTCAGACGAATCGTTCTCTGCAATCCTATCCATGGATAATTGTCATAGCGACAACAGACCAAATTTCCCACCTTCACTTCTGGCAAAATGTTTTCTGAATTTTCTGGTGTATCAGAATCGTCATCAAATCCAGTTCAAACCAACAGGGGCTGCTCTGCTTGTAAACTGTATTTATAGACGTTCATGCTAGAAAGTGAAATAGGCACAAAGCGATGAAACTGTCTCGTACTGGGTATCCCTCTAGCTGCAGCCATTCTATGCTTCAGTTTTCCTTCGGTCAGAGTAATTTTTTCATTGTCTACAAATAAAAACTGAATGTCACTGATGTTTGAAGTGCAGTAACTAAACATGGATTGTGGAGTCAGAATTTGGTCATGTGTAGGTCTCTGAAGGCTTGCTTTTGTAACCAGCCTTTTCACTGTTCCTCCCAAACCACTGCACGCGCTCTTTCCATGCGACATAGCGAAAAAATTCCACTCCGCCTGCAGTCCAAAATCACTTTCATGGCGACAAAGGTTCATGAAGTTGTATCTGTTCTTATACTGGCAGCCGCAACTATCAGTGAAATAGTGTACTTTTTTTGCAGTAGGAAACTTGTTTTTTACCAAATCTAATGCAGCTTCTAGAAATGCATGCACGGACACTGAGTTGTGAACTTTCCAATCACTAATAATCATATTGAGATTTTCTAGAGTACCATCATTGTGCCTGTAGTATGCCACAAATGGATGTAGTGTAGCTTGAGAATTTTCCCAGTGAAATGATTGAATTTTGTCTTGGACCACGAAAGAAAAATTCTCGGCAAAGTCACCCTGCATAAAAATTTCTGTTTCTGGTATAAGACACTCTTTGAGAACATTCATGTATGCACTTTGGGTCTTTGCAATGAAGCTGTGTCTTGTCAGATCATCTATTTTCTGAGCGAGTTTTACAATATAGGAGTCTCTGGTATCCACTAACGTCACATGCTCGGTCCTGTCGACTGACACCCACTGTTGATATCGCACTTCGTTCAAGTCGTCGTGAGATTGTAAGAATTCTACACAACCATCCTTGCATGGACAATCCGAACAATTTCCCATCATACAGTCCTCATTTTCTATTTTACATACACATTTCACCATCAACTCATGAATGTTCAAATTTTTAAGGCTCGCATCAATCATTAATTTAGGGTTCTGACGATAAGTACAAACACATACAGAATGTGTCCCAGAAGAACCAGCTAACACGTACCATTTAGGACGTAATGCGGCAAAAGATGAAAAACCTATTTTGATGCCAGGGTTTTCTTTCTTGAAATTACTAAATGGTTCCTTGAGATTGCACAAAACGAGTCTTTTCTGGTGATACTCCTTCTCGCCATCTAGATTTTGTACCCCTACTTTCTCTTTCTTTCCCGGACACATTCTGCTATTTTCATCGCGTTCGTAATAGTCAACTATCATGTTTTGTAGAATATGGGATATAGCCTTGCACTTGTTCTTGGCACATTCGCCTAATATGCCCAGTTCTTTCTTTATAGACTTGCTTTTCTTCACCAAGTAACTAGTAGCACCAAATTCTGACATAGTTCTTTCGATGGTATATGGAGATAATGTCAAGATCTGCACCCTTTCGACGTAGGAATTTGATTCCTTTGAATTTCAATTCCTCCATCATCCCCTGGAGTAGCTCGTAGTCCTTTGCATCCTTTTTACAACTATCATTATCCAATGATTCTATTTCTATGCCTATAGCCAATTCAAGATTTTGCTTGAGTTTAGTTTTTGAATTTTCAAGTTTTTTCTTAGCTTTCACTTTTTTGTAGACTCTCTCATATGGCCCGACTTAACAGGAGTCTCATCAAGCTGCCTCAGCACAGAATTCACCATTTTAGTCGATAAATCCTTTTGGGGTGTAACATTGAGAGAGTACGATGGTTTGGGTTCAGCGTCAGATATCTCCATGTCCTCTTCAACGAATTCATTTTGAGGCGCACCAGATACGGAAAGCGTTTGAACATAGGTTTTCTTTATAAGAGTCAAACACTTCACACATAGTTTTTCACCTGGCACTAAAGACTTTGGTGGTTCAAATAACAATTTATACGAATCTAAACTCAAAAAATACACTTTTGTGTAAAAGGCAATTAAAGTTTAAGCCTCTCAGAAAAATCAGTTCAAAATCAAATCAAACGAAATTTTGTATATTGTGTCTAAAAGAACTTGAAAATCTTCACATGCTAACTTTAGTGTTGTTTTTCTAAAGGGGCCTATGCCAGTGAGGATTAAAGGTAGAGGTGAAAGTAAGCCGGAACGGCCCGGAACGTCGTTCCGGTTGAAATTTCTAGTAGGTTGGTACTATGGCGCTGACACAACAAAACAGCTTTTACATCTTATATCCTGAGCAAGGTATCATATGAGTTCAAGGCAAATTATTTCTAGCCGCCTCTACGTTCGTTTCAAAGGAACTTATTCACTCCCTAGCCGAGCACTTTAAATACCGGTGAATAACCTAAATAACGTAAATTTTAATTATTTGAAAATTCCCAAAAAGCATTGCGGCCCGTACAAAATGCCATCGCAGGCCATATGTGACCCGAGTTTTTGAGCCCCTGATCTAGACCTTCTGAAAAGCTCAAGAAAAAATGTAAGTCGCCCTCGATTGTCCTTGATTGTAAGCGGCAGTGTACAATCGAACAAATACAGTATACACTTTCCAGATTTATTGCCGAATTTTAGCTGTGCAACATGCTCAGAAAGCCTTCTACTTCTGCCAAAATTTGATAATGATTTTTGGTGCTACTGCACAGTGGTGCACCTGAGAGGGAATATTGTGCACCGCTGCCCTTTTCATTAGCTTCATTGTGACTGTTTTTGTTCGGATATCGAGGGAGTTCAGAATAAAGTAATTATGTTTATGAATGGAAACAACTTACTCAGTGAATGCAGCGAGTAAGTGTAGACTCAGGGTCGGATTTACCTATAGGCTATAGCCTTGGGCCTCAAGATCCAAGGGGGCCTCCAAAAAACTGTGGTACGCATAGAGTCAATGGCCGGTATATGATCATGTAGATTAAACTTTGTCAAAAATGTATGTCTTAATTATTCTTCACAAAATTTAGTTTCATTCAACTTTCGTGGTGATAACGCCAGGGTCTTCCAATGAGTTTCCATGAATCTCAATATGACGGTTGGTCAAGCCGCATGCCAACTATTGTGTCGATATACTCAAAGCCCGCTGGCTGCGTTTGCTGAATCGTACCGATTGCGACGTGTGACTCTATCAAAAGAACTTGTGGCTGTTCATGTTTGAAATGTGCCTGATCAGTGGCATAACTGATGAACCGGCCCCCTCCCTGCCAAGCAAAATGTAAAAACCGGGCCCCTACGTAGCTTGTATTTTGGTATTTACTATTCTTTTGGTTTTAGTAGATTGTTGTTTTTTTGCATTTTTCGGAGTGTTTTCCGGTGATTTTGGGTTTTTGTATAGCCGTTCAATACCGGGTTTGCTATTGTTTCTCAACTATTTTCTGAATGTTAGCCAGTGGGCTCCCTTCAGCTAAGTTTCACCATGGCTCAAACCTCTAGTTATGTCACTGCGCCTGATCAAAGCAAGGTTGTACTGCAGATAAGAGCTATGCGTAGGGCTAGCAGCAGTATCCTACATTAAAAGCATAGTTGTTTCTTAGGTGACTGAGCAATACTGTAGTTTTGTCAGCGTTTGTGTCGCGTGAAGCTCGATTGGTATTGATTTTTTTTCCATTTGAAGTTTCTTCAGTAAAGTTATTCAGAAATCAGATTGCTATTGAGTGCTTGTGCAAGTTTGTGCTGCTCACATGCTGAGCAAATCAGAGAAGATCTTGATGATATTGAATAGCAAGCAAAAGCCACTTTACCAACTGGCAACCGCAGAACTCTTCCCCAACGAGACACGGAAACAGCAAAAACTGACAAAAGCGCGTGTAGGTCTGATGCCTTAGATTATTGGTTTTTAGTTTATGCAACCTGACGAAGCCTTATTTCTTAGCTTGATGGTCATTAATTGTTCAGGTGAAAGGTCCTTTTCAAGATTGAAGAGAATTAAAAATGATTAAAGGGCCACAATATTCCAGGAGAGGTTTTTCACACTAAGCATTTGGTACATTAAAAGTGACAAACTTGGGAAAACAAATTGTGATAAATTCTTAGATGATTTTGTTGTGAAGAAGGCAGGACAAAACCTTTTTAACTGTTCACTGTGTTATGTTCAGCTTTACTTGATTTGATGATTGTAGCTTTTTATTTCTTTATACGTATTTCAATAATGACAGCATAAGCAAATTTTAAACCAGTCCAGTCGCCACGGTAGGCATTGGTGAGCTCAGCCCTTCCAAATTTAAATATGAAACACTACAAATCAGTAAAGATTTTCTCCAACTTTCAGAATGTCAAGTCCACTTGTGAAAATTTAAACCCCCTATTCAAGACTTTCTGACGACGGTTCTGATTTTTAACTCCATGTCTTTTCACGTGACAGTGTAGTTGCATTCGATTCTTACCAGTCTGAAAAAGTAAGAAACACGCGAATAGTGAACAATTAAAAGCTCTAGAAGGTTTTCTATCTAGGCTTTAGAGGAATCAGCCGATTGGGCTCTGCTTTCTTCTTTTTGCGATGTTTCAAACTGCGCATATCGGCATTCAAGTAACTTCACCCCACAGGTGTAATAAGCAAGGAATCAATCAGATTTTTATCCCTTGCTTATTTCACCTGAGGATTGAAGTTACGCGAATCGTGAACCTAACAGTTACAACCATTTGGGTGCGTTTTACGTGAGGTGTTTTGCTCGTGTGTGTCAGATTTTTACAGCCTTGATAAGCGAGTTGCAACGTGGTCCTCACGTTGTGCTTTAAAGTCTTTATGTTGCCACTCATACCATATAGGTGCAGTGTCTTTGTTTTTTTTAACACAGATAAGAAAACACAGATGTGATTCTTATGAAAAGCGTAGACCATGTGTTGTGTCAAATATTTCAACTGTGACGATTTCGGTTGGTTTGCCTGTGGCAGTCAATAATCTTGTTCCCGCCAGCCGAGTGGGATTCCAACAATTCCGTGCAATTTAACGCTTTTGCATCGAAGGCAATAACAAACGCAGTGATTGTGGGCACTTCAATAATGATTGAGAACTTTTTAATGACCGTACTTTCAGAGTGTAATTTTCCGATTTTCGCAAATTGATTAACGCTTTCCATTTTTTTCCTCGCAACAATGGGTGAAGGGTCCTCACAGGTAGATTAGCCTAGGGCCTCGCATCAGTTAAATCTGGTCCTGTGTGTTGTACTAATTTGTATGACATCAATCGCAAACCTTTCACAAGAGCCCCCTTTAAAACAGCCTAGGGCCCTGCAAACGATGTAAAGTATTTGTATCAGGCTTGCTATTTTAGGGTATGTAGATTGCAAATACAGTATAAGCAAGTAGGCTATAGTATGAGGTGTTAAATTTAGACAACTCAAGTTACTCAAGTTGCATTGCCTGAACCACTTTCGGAGATATAACCTAACGCTTTTTGGTTGATTTTGAGATGGTGGTTTTCAGAATGTACCATACGTTTTTTGTATTTTTGAAATGTATGGTACAGGGTAGGCCAAAAGTAGACCTGTTCTTGATTGCTTATTTACATATATGGCTGAAATTTTGGGAGGGTATTGAGAAATACTGGATTGTTCCGGTAAGAAAATTATTCTACTTTCACCACTGGTTAAAGGGGTGTTAGTGGCAGACCCCCATTGAGTAGAGCTCAATGTTGAATTTTAGGAATCAATTTTCCAGTAAGTTCGTTCATTAAGTATTTGAAAATTATAGGCAATAAAAACAGTAGAATCACCAGAATCTACAACAGAAAGTGCCCAACATGTGTAATACTTATTACACAAGGTGCAAAAAAAATTTAAAGATATTTCAGTTAGTCTATGTATAGTATGTACTACAAATGTTGAAATTATGACTTATTCACTTAAATTAGTCCAGATTGTACATGTGTGACAAAGACATTAAGAGCAGGCTTTATCTGTTATGTAGGCCTACTGTAAAATTCCACAAATTTTGACTTAGACCACTATTGCACTGAGCAGCTCAATTAGCTATTTCAGGAACAATTCCATTGGCTAATACCACCTGATGAACTAAGAGACGGAAAACAAAACATGGCAAAGATTGATCTTATCATTTTGTCAAAAGCTTGAGTACCACTTAGGCAACATACCAGTTTGTTTCACCAGTTTAGGAAAAATAGTGAAAAATGCATTGAAGGAGTCGTATAGATGCGGCTCTATCTTGAAAACCAAAAATATTGCATCTTTCATTTTTTGATATATGGTAGAGGATGGATGGTACTTCAATCCTATGGTAAGGTCAGATCAGTAAGACCCTCTCTAGGGGGTCAAGGTCAAAAAATGGGTCAAAAGGTCAAATGAAGAAATCGTCTCCGGAGAACAAAAGTCCAAAAATGGATTCCCGGTAATTTTCTGGTTAAAATGACACCAAGTTCATGCCAATCGGACCAGGGGTTACTGAGATATGAATTTTTGAAATTTTATTTATTCGCAACAGACTGCAAAAACCTCAATTTGAAAATGCCATAACTCGGTAACCAATTGACCAATCGAGCTGACATTTTGAATTTCTACATGTCTCAATAGGCCTGATATACACGGCAAGTTTCATCAAAATCGATGGTGGTGAGGTGTAGGTCATTGGGTGATTTGACATGGAATGACCTGCAGGGTTTCTGGCTTTTATGCCAAGCTTGCTGAATTTTGAGGCCTGAAATACTTCAAATTCCTTGTGTTTCCAAAGAATACAGAAATGAACATCACTATCAAACTTTTCTCGTATTCGAGAGCAACCTTTCATTATCCCAACTGCAATAAATATTTTTTGTTGAAGCTAACAAGCTGTTTAGGAAGAGGTTGCTGTATAAGCAGTTTTCTGAAAATGTTGCTTTGAAGATTGATGTGCCATCTAAGCCCAGACATTTCTCATCACCCTCTGTAAAAGAGCAATTTACATTTACACAATAATGTGCTGCTTGCTCTTTTGTTGGATCATAATCTAAATTGCTACCATCAAATCAATAATATCTGATTTGAAGGAATATCAATCTCTATGCACTCTCTCATGGACAAATTTTGTGTGAATGCTGTATGGCAAAGCTTATGTGTGTGCTACTAACATTAACAGAATATTTTGCACCCCTGCCATAGTCCATTTGATTTCCTTGTTATGCTATATATACTTTATTTGTAACATGCTTTTTGGGAAATTTTGCTTGGTGGGTTACCAGCATACTAAGCACAAAGATTTTAGCAATGGCCAACAAAATAAGAACAGTAGTTTCTGGGTAGTTTTCATTTGCCATATTTATCGGGCCATAAGGCATAGTATCAAAATTTAATGCTAGCTGTTCTTCTTTCATGCATAAGGCGCATTAAATTAAAAAAGTCAGACAACTTACAAGTGAGTTTAATTGCACAGATTAAACTCCCTTGGATTACTGCACATACGAGAGAGTTTAACCTGTCACACATGCCTAATCCACTAGACACAAATAGAATAAAATAGAAAGTTGTGTGTAGGATTGATTTGGTGTGTGCCAATGTAGTTAGGAGCCATATGGAGTAATATGATCTGTAGTATGTGCTAGCTACTCTCAAAACCATATACACTGCTCATTGCAATTGTTGTTGGTTTATTATGCAACATGATAGTCTGTTTACAATAAAATGGTGTCTAACAATTAAATAAATACCACAACTTACCATGTAAAATTGATTCCAGATGAGAAAGCATAACCAGATCCATACATTAGGCGCACTTTCGATTTTTGCAAAAATTAAAGCATTTTAGGTGCACCTTATATGGTCCTAAAAATACAGTAAGAAGAATCAAATTTAAGTATTTTTTTGCTTTAGAAGATTATCACACAATTAGCTAGCTGTATTGTTCCAAACTCTGTAACCATTATTCTGAAGTTTGATTCTTTTTTCTTTATGCTACAATAAAGTAGTTGATGACATAACTAATGGCATAGAGGTTTAAGCATTCAAGTTTTATTTTTTGTTCTTTGTCTGCTTCTATGTAAACGCAGGATGTGTAAAAATGTATGTATTTGTATGAATACTGAAACACTAGTCCTTTGTCTTGTTAACATTATGTTGTGGTTTAAAGCTGCTTTGTTTAACCTTTTGTAAAAGTAGTTTGCAGATAAAGTTGTAACTATTGTGGTGTATAGTGTCATTAAGTGAAGTAGACTTTTTTAAAAGGAAAAGTAACTGTGAACTTGTATATCTTTGGAAGTTGCCAATGCTACATTTTGTTGAGAAATGAGTGAATGGGACTTCATATTTGGACCAAGTAAATCCTATGGATCTTCCTATGGTTCATGTGTTCGTTCATTGCAAAAATCTACTGTGACATACAAAAAACATGCCATTGGCTCATCTGATACACTTCAAGGGATTGCGTTGAAATATAGTGTATCTACTGAAGAACTGCGGCGAATCAATAAGCTATATAGCTCTGATTCTTTATTTTTACGAACTTTCCTATTAATTCCAATAGAGACAGCAAAAGCACCTGTAAAAGAAGACTGTTCAAAGAGCAGAGCAGATGCATCAACTAATCACAAACACGGTCATGCTGAAAGTGAAATTGATGCCACATTATTCTTAAAACAAATGGATAGTAAAATCTTGGCTGGTAAGAATGCCTTCAAAGATTTTCAAACTAGAATAGAAACAATGTCAGATACAGTTGAATTTAGACATACTGGAAAAACTAAACTTTTAAATCAAACATACAAGACAGATCCTAAAACTGTGTTTTCTCATTCTTCAAACGATGGTGAAGAGCTGTTTGAATTGTAGTTTGTTAGCACTTAACTGCTTCTGTAAATTTCACTGTGGTTTTAATGAGCGCATGATCTTATCCTGAGCATTGGGTACGTTCATCTTTAATTGTGCATTATGCACAAAGATGGTGGTTTTAGGCAATAACCGATTTTGGTTCGTTTAACGCACAAAACTATTTGTATGTGGTTGTACTTAGCTTAGACCTGCCATAGATGATGTATACTACATCCTATATGTTTGTAATAAAGCTGAACCAGTTCTAACCTTTTGTCATGTAAAGCAAGCTGTTTTAAGTTTAAGTTAAAATTGGTGGCAACTGAATGTATCATATTGGAAATAATACAAGAACACATCAGTGATACACGAGAATATTTTTCCTGTTTGTAAAATGTATGCATTATGATTTTTCCTATAAGAATAGAAAACCCTTATGTTTTTGGTTGTTGTCTGCTGCAGTCAATGTTGTTGACATTTTTCTGTGAACAGAATTAATGAATTGGTAGTGTGTTGGATATGGTGTCAAACTCAAGCATACAAGTGTATTGTTGTTTTTGTTGATTTGTGCTTTTTTCAAGCTCTGTATGTGTACACATTTGCATTATACCATATTACTTATGTGATTATGTCAGAGTGGCAGCCCACATTTAAGTTCTGATTTTCTTTAAGATTCATTAAGGATAACCCAGAGATGAATTCACTGTAAACATTTTTCATTTCATTATATACATTATACAATTTACTGGCATGCCAAATTGTGGGTTTTTGATGTTTCTTCACAGCTTTAGACAAAACCTTAACAAGTGAATTATGCTTGATCTATCATACTGGTCCTATGTGCTTGTGTGATTGATGGTGCTTGCATTGAGCTTGCTGGGTATACAATGATAAGCTATATTGCACTGATCTGGTGGTAGTTGAAATAGAAATCATGTGAAATTTAAACTTACATGTTAGCAGCAGTTGTATACGTGTTCTTCACAAAGACCCTATGCTCATGGTTTTGTTTGTTAATGCTTTTATGGTCTGTGTGCCACTTGTGATCTGCTTTAGTGATATTTTGTTGCAAGCTGTAATATGTTGGCTGTACTTGCTTGGTGTGCTATGTATCTAGAATTTTGAGTGTGAACTATTGCTGTTGTTGGAAAACATGCTGAGTTGATAAGCTGTTTCTACATTCTAATAAAAAAAATAATGGCTGAAGAACACAAAATGAAAGTAATAGCACATATCGTTTGGAAACACTTATCATCATCAGTATGGTGAGGTTTGATCAGCAGCAAGCTTACTGCAAGGTGTTGTTACCAATTTAAAAATAGGTGTTGTTACCAATTTAAAAAATGTGACTCGGTGGGATACATACCAATGGTGATGGCATGTTATGTCATGGCTGATACATGAAGCTGTGCTACAGGTTGAAACTTTGTAAGCTCTGGCTTGCATTTTTGAATCAGTAGAGATTAAAGAATCGGCAGTCACCCAAATTATCAATTATAAATAATGATCTCAAGGTTGTGAAAATCAACCTCTGGATCCGTGGTGTTTTGCAAATGGCAACCAACTGACAAGCTTTGTGAGGTTTGATATCCTTTAAATACCATTTTTAAGCTTGAGGTATGTTTGCCTGATTTATCAGGCATTGTAAGAGTGTGTAAGCCCTTAATGATGTTGTAACAGTTGCATAAAGCTTGCTGGTCCTCAACCTAAATTTCATATAAGGCTATGCTGTAGAAAAACTAAAACTCAGTTGTCCTGAAAACACACATACTGTAGGTTTCAAAGCTGGTTTTTGGTTGAAGACAAGCAAACTTCCCTGAACTGTTACATTCATTCATTTATTTGGGAAACAAACACATTAACACAAAACTCACAAATAAACAGGATAAAATTAACTAGCAAACTCATAGAATGGAAATATAATCAAAATTATATTTGCATCTTCCCAGTGTACCTAATATGACCAGATTGTTTTCTAGTTACAACTTTGTTTATAGGCTTTGGTATTCGTACACAGCACAATTTAACACCTTGAGAGCCGGGATGTGATATATTCGTACTTGGAAATCGGCCTAAAACCAGCAGTTGTCAGTTGCCTTACCAATGCCATGGCTCCTCCGCCGATTATGCTAGAGAGCTGTTCAAACCCTCAAAGATTCGGCAAGTCTTCTAGTCTGCACTCGAAAAAACATTTTTTTGGTTGGGGGTGTGGATTTTATGAGTGACATCATAATTGAAGTAGTTTTGGGGCCATTTTGGCTCATGTTACTTGGCCTAGGGCCCAACTGCTAGGCCAAAGTTTTACGTTGAAGTTTCCATTGGAAACTAGGCTTGAGCCCAAGTCTTTTGAGCCTTTCATCGACTTTCTAGCGTTTGTGGTTCAAAAGTTATGATATAAAATAAACAAATTAATTAACTTTCTAATTAATTAAATATTTGTGTTACTTTAGATCATAACGTTTGAACCAGAAACCCCAGCAGGTCATGCAAAGTATGAAAAGACTTGGATTGTAGCCTAGTTTCTAATATAAACTTAAGTGAAATGCAACCATTGAACGGTTTGGGCCCAGGGTCAGGTGAAGTGGGCCAAGGTGGCCTAAAAGTCCTCCACTTATGATGTCACTCACAAAAAATCCACACATCCCAACCAAAAAAATTTTTTTCGAGTGCAGACTAGAAGACTTGCTGAGCCTTTTAAGCCTTTGAACAGCTCTCTAGGGCTTACCAAACTGGAAATATTTCCACACAAAGCCACGTGCGATCCAGTTGTTTTGGCTTGAACTGCTTGATTTAGACTGGACATGCAAGTGTTAAGAAATTATCTGGAGGAGCATGGAATCTCACAAAGCTTGTCAGTCTGGAAGTGTTTGCAAGCCAACCAAGGTCACTGGGTTGATGTTTGCAATCCACAGATTATTAGCAGTGATAGTGTTTTGACTGCAGCTGCAGATTCTTGAATCTTTTGTTGATTTATGAACATATGCAAGAGCTTAGAATCTAAACACTCCTTCGATACCTTTGAATTTTAACTTAAACCATCATTGCCATCACACTTAAGATATTTTTCATTAACATTTCTGCATTACATTTTTCTCCCACTTTGTTGCAAAGGCTTGCAGCAAGCTCCCTGCCAAATATATCTTCAGCCCATACTGATGGTAGTAATGGTGTTTTCTGAAACATCTACATATATTATGATTTTTACTTCGTTTGCTTTAGCTGTCCAGCACTTCCGTTTTTCATGTAGTAGTGTTTTTACCTTCGTGAAATTGAGCTTGACTGATTATGCAAACTTGGAGTATGTGTTCACATGTCATATGTTCAGTTTGAATTCCTTGCTAGCATAGCAAGCAATTTTCTTTAGCATGTCATGTCATTATGTTCCATATTTTATTTGAGAATGATAAACCTCAAAGCACTTTATAACCTTGGAATAAAACGGCTTGCTTCAAAATGTGCTAATGTAATTTCGAAACAGTCAATGGAAATTGATTTTAGATATAAACAGGGTTCCCACATGGTATTGAAAAAGTGTTGAATTGTTAATCGGTTTTCAAGACCTTGAAAAAGTATTGAATTTAGCCAAAATGTAATAATGTATTGAAATAGTACGGAATTTTCAAATTCAACCATTTGTTTATTAAATTTTTTTTCTGTACCTCTGATGACAGCTTTGCAGATTTTTTTCCACTGTGTTCCATGAATAAATTTTGGAAATCTGAAGATAAGTAATGGTATAAAAGTTTTCCATTTAGGATTGAAAAGGTATGAAAAAAGTATGAAAAATATTTTTTGAAAATGTGAAGGAACCCTGCATATATTTCTTAAAATGTTCTTTAGTGTTTTGTAAATATTTCACCAGATTTTTAAACTGTGACCATTGAAAATCTGCAACCATAATGATCAGTACTGAAATTTGTTAGTAAGATCTCTAACTTTTGGAACAAAAACTAATGGTTTTGAGTATAATTACTGGTTCATTTTAGTCATGACGATGCAACTACTTATACCATATGATATGTGGTAAAAGAATGTTTGCCAGTGCAGGAAAAAACTCTAAAAACAGATGTTATTTTCCCAAAATGGCACCATATGGGTGCACAGTATGTTTTCAAAATTATTATGGAGTTTGTTTCTGCACATGTGAAGTTGTTAAAGATAAGAAACTTGCGTGCACTGTTTGCATCCAAGGATACTGTGAGGAGACTAAATTGTTAGTCTAGTTTGACGCAATAGCCTCCCTTGTCTTGGTTTGTTGTGACAACCTGCTCGGTTCAAATTCTTGCATTGTAATTTAAAAGCATGTTCTTTCATGGTTCATCACGAATTAATGCTTGCCATTCAATTCATTTTATTGCTCATGCAATTTTAATTGCTTACAAAGACACCTGATAAATTTTTGTCAAAGGTTGTATTTTATTGGACTTATTTTTATGTTGGTAATTTGAGTCTTCTTGTTTTCAATGATGCTTAGGCAGTGGGGAGGGGCATAAAAGTGGAACTGCATTTGTGTAAAATTATCAGTTATTGTTTAAAACAGCTTAAAAAGTTAGCTTGGGTTTGTCGTTTTGAATCGTGGATACAATTTTTAAACCTTTGAGAAAGAAAATTTTTTCGTTACACAAATTTGCAAATTGTTTGCATTTATGCTGTCTAGTGTGCACCCTTCTAAGTAGAAGATATGGTTCAAAATATGACATGGGCAAATTACTGGTTCAGGTAAAGTTGCATTGAGTGTGTCTAAGCGATATATATTAGAGATTTATTTCTAGTCATCCTGTGTTTGTCACTCTGTCCATGGTAGGATAACTTTTTTTGTCTCCTGCACTGGCTATTGCAATGCTTATGGGGCATGGAAAATTCTAGTTCAGGGATTAGCTTTTCTTGTGTGCTTGACCATGGTGGAAAGATGCTTCCAACAACAGCAACATTTTAAACCCCAGGATATTGCTGAGATGTCTCAGCACATGTTTTAGGCTTATGGCTTGCTGTTCAGTTTTACATTCCCCTATGTCATCTCAATAGTATAATTTACCTCTCACTGTGAGCAACATATCACGTTACATGTTTAACACTTGGCATAATACCTATACTCCAGAATGTTCAATGCATGAGTGCCAGTTAACAGGCATTGTTTAGCATTTAAATCTTATTAAGTTTGATTAACTTGCAACAACATTCAAGTGACACAGTGAGTATAGGAGTTATTAGTTTAAAAACAGTTGCTGTTACCACCTGCATTTGTTGTGTTGTGGACCACGTGCTGTTATTGTTGATTTGTAATTTACAATTAGAAAACAAATAAGTTCACACTGAAAGCTGCAGCGTTAACACTGAAGCAGCTGTTGGTGAGCTGAAACATAAGCTGCTTCAAAAAGTCCTGTCAGAGTTGATGCTTTCTTGCTTTATTCATGTAATTTTAACTCCAATCTGAATCTGAACACAAAAAACAATTTTCTTCCCCTTGTTTGTGTGCTATTATTATTGGCTTGAACCCATGTTCGTTGATTGTGTATTCCAAGGTTTATCAGATATGTAGGACTGAACTATTTTTGGAAATTTAACCATTTTTATTGAAAGCCATTGTGTGTGCTTGGCATAGTGGGGATGGTATTGTGTGTTGGTACTAAATCATGTTGATTGAAGTGACAACTAATAACATCATTTGTTTAGAAGTCTTCTTGTTGTACACCAAAATGTGCATCGTCTTTACTGTGTTCTTTAAAACTATGTTGCTGTTTTTAGTGCGTTTTTGTAGCAGTAATTCACTGAAATTTTTCTTATGACCTGAAGAAAATGAGTGCGGGGACCTTAATGCCAGTGTGTTTGAATCTGTCAAAGTTTCAGTGTAAGTGAGCTTGGAAATACTTTTTACTTCATTTGCTACAGAGGAAATTTACCAAAAAGCTACCGAATCTTGTCCCGCCACTGTTGCTAGTCATTATCTTCAACCCTGTTACGTTAAACCAGCAAGGTGATTCCCTTTCTTTGTTACTTTGAGCAACCATTGCTCCTCATCCACTTTGTCGCTACTTTTGCTTATGGTTTTGCCTTGTTACTATGAAAGCTTTCTTATTGCATTCTTACCAGGGTTGAGAGCAGCCCAGTTTTTTAAAAAAAACAACCCACTTGTTTTTTTGTTTTTTTTTTTAAAGAAACAGCTGTTTAAGTGTTGTTGGTCAGTTCACTCATCGAAGTGGCGGGGCTTGGCAAGCATGCGCACAGCAAACAGAAAAGCCATGCCCACACAACTTCTGTAGTTTCATGTCAAGTTTATGTGTATGCCCTGCTAGTCCAGCATCTATCAAGTGTATTTTTTCGACATATGGTTTGGTATGGTCCAACATCAAAAACAGGTTTGGTGTAGAGAAGGCAGAAAAATTGGTCAAAATAGACCAATTTCACAGAACTGAAGAAGATAATCAATAGAATTTACTCAAACTGCCCCAATTACTCTCTTTTTTTCAAGTCCTTCAAATTTCGTTGCTGTTCTTTTGTTTGATTGAAAATATATAATTACAGTCTGTACAAGTGTGCTGCCTATTGTTTACTTTGTAGTAGATTATTTAGAGGAAAAGTAAAGAGTGAGTTTTATTTGTTTTTTTAAGTGACCTTTTTAAAAAAAACAGGTGTTTTTTGGGTTGGGTCTAATTTCATCAACCCTGATTTCTACACAAATTCCTAGCAAGCATAAGTTTGATGTTGTAACGGGAGCAAGAATTTGGTAATGGCAGTTGTAAGGAGCTGTGCAAAAATCTTTTTTAGTCAATGCCGTCCCATATCAGTGTTGGTTGCCAAAGCAATGGCACCGAAAATTGTCGCTTCGGTTTAAAAACACCAGACTTGTGTTTCGCTTACAATGGAACGTGCACTAAAAATTGCAATGCACTTATTCTACTGACAGCATGCACCATTGTTATTCCAAAACGATTCCGGTATTACTGGGACCAGCGACCAGAAGGGAAGCATCGCAAAATGCTCATGATTGCAACTTTACCCAGACTAAAAGAAAAAAAGGACGTTTACGTCAAGCCAAAATTAGAAGAAGAAAAAGTAATGTCACGTGATTGCATTCTTCTGTTTTCTGATCTTTTTTGTGTTGGATTTATCTACCTGTCGTGATAAGAATTGCAAGTATGTTGTGAGTTTTGTGAATTGAACCGCTTTCTGCATAATCATGGTTGTTGTTCTCATGCTTAGAAGAGATTTCATGTCTTTCGATTGCTTTCATTTGTAATACGTATCTTGAGTAGTCTCGTGTAAAGCCGAATGTGCCGATCTTACCCGAAATATTTGTGCAACTGGAAATGACAACGTTATAATATTGGTCCGTAGCTTTATGGTTTGGATGCAATACTTCATGAAGAAGCGAAGAAAATCTTTGAATCCAGTAGAATGCTGTGCGCCGTCATCAAATCCGATATGGTTTTTGAAGATGATTACTACCGAGTGCAGTATCAGTTACGAAGCCGTGGCATGGATATGCAGGTACGTGTTCCTGCATGAGCTCGTATGTTACAATTGAGAGAAAGCTTGTGTGCTCGCTTTGTGGCGCTGCGAAAAATACTGACAGCGCATTTTATTCACTGGTTTGTACAGGGTTTCTCAACCGGGGGTAAATTTTACCTATCCTGGGGGTAAATTTAATGATGATGTACATTTTTCTACAGCGGTAATGAGTAAACAAAAACGGGGTTAATTTTATGGTAGGAAGCTGGTAAGGGGTAAACGGGAGAAAAAGGTTGAGAACCCCTGGTTAGTATATGAAACGATTGCTATAATCACTGCTTGAAGGTTGCTGCGAAATACGTCTACACCAGGGGTGGGGAACCTATTTAATTTACTATCACGGGCCGCATAAAATGTGGATTAGCGCTGGCAATCCTCAAATAACAATTGATTTGGTCTTGAAATTCTAGCTTTATCTAACTATGAGGGATAGAGGCTTCTTATGACATACTATCGTAAGTACTTGTGGAGCTTCGTTTTGACACGATGTTGTCTTCTGATGGGGGTCATATCAAATGTTCACGCGGACCGCAGGTCAAGGTTGTGGAGTCGAAAGTCCCAACATCCGACTCCGGGCAATTTCGATTATCCGACTCCAACTCCGACCTTTAGCTCAAAGTGATGATTCTTTTCAGATGAGTTCATAAACCCTGTATGGACTTTCCAAGAACAGAGAAACGTGTTTTTAAACGATGTATATGCACGTTCATCTCTTACTTTTGCAAAATATAATCAAGCAGGGGTTAGTCTTTTAATTTTATAGAAAAAAATGCTCATCTAAAATAGCCACAATTCAAATTATTGGAGAACGCTGATAATAATCGATTAAAGCAGATACCTTGGAAACGATATCAGTAAATAAGTAAAATTGAAAAATGCATGCATCCTACCGGTGTGCATGTGCACATATTGCGCAACGCGGTTGAAAAACGCGCTCCGGCATACCATCTCAAATGACTTCAATGACACAACTTTTTTACGTTCAAACACTGCCAAGCTTCAGCTCTGTTGAACGCACATGTGTCGCTATCTTTTTCCTTAGATGGTCAAATGAACGTGTTACAAGTAAGCTCTTATACAGGTCAAAATCCACGAACTACCAAGAAAGTAAAACAAATTACAGTGGTAAAATATTTAGCTTAATCACTTGGGAGCATTCACTTTACTCATCGTTATTTAAACGCTTCATACTACCCTGCCTGTCTTCAGTTGGTTTAAGAATCAGTCTACATGGATTTTTTATACAAAAAGTTGCGATAGAACGGCAGAAGTCAACATGTTTTGCTATTACGAAAAACACTACAGTTCAGCTTCGAAGCGACTGCGATTGGAATTGTGCAAAAGAACCGCAACCCATTTGTACATTTTAGGGAATAATTGTTCGTTTTAAGAAACTCATTTGTACTGTACGTTTAACGTTTTAAGGAAGTTTGCTACTGCCCGTAGAAGACCCAGCGAAGCAACTGTGTTGTTTTCAATTAATTGGATCAAAGCGTTGTAAAGCAGTAGAAGTATGACCAGAAACCAAGGGTAGGGATTATCATTCGTGGTCAGACAGTTACCGTGCTTCGCCCATGCTGCGCGATAAAGAGCACGGCAACCTGGCAGCGTGGCGAACTCCGAGTCTCTATTCTACTGGGGATTAACGCCACAGTGCGCTTTTATTTGAGTTGCCGCTTGTTCTAATCCAGCTATGCCCAACCCGCGGGCCACATGCGGCCCATTCGAAGGTTTTGTGCGGCCCAGTTTAGGTTTTCGCTGTAGTAAAATATCCGATGTGCTGACAACCTGTCCTTATTTTGAAAATCTTGAATTTGACATTTCTTATGCAGGTGGGTTTTAGTGCCACTGTATCACGTCTGTTACCATTGCAGTTAGGATTCGAACACTTTCAGTACATTAGCTTAAGCTAAATTTTGTTTGCTAAGGTCAAAGTAAGCCATTCACTGTGCAGACCTCATTAATATGTTATTCAATATGCGGCCCTGGGTAAGACAGTGACATATATTTTGGCTCACTAAACCATTTGGTTTGGACATAGCTGTTTTAATCAAACCGGACTGGGAAGTGCCGAGTGTGGACAAGTCAGTCAACATCAGCAGGCGTATCCGGGGCTAAGTCCTTGTGCAAAAACATTTAAATCAAGCGTATGCAATAATAAATTGTTAATACCGCTTAAAACACGACACAGCGCAGAGACAGAGAGAGAGTTTATTGGCACAAGCATTAAACAATTTCATGCAAAAATAAAATTAAGGCGCTGGGACACCGAAAAAAACCTGCACAACAGGTTGTCTCGTTGTGCACCCCTCGAAAGTTTCATAAATTTCTATCGTTGTTTAAAGTTGATGGCCGAATTAGTGCGAATTTAATAAGGTTATAGTTTTGAAGAGGTTGCAGTCTGCTGGATGATCAACACAGTTGCGCGGGAGTGTTGGGTCGCAACCAGTATCTATCGTTGTTTGCTCAGTTCCGCAAGGAGCTGAGCGTGGCAGAGAAAGTGTAAATCCAGCTAAAATGAAACTCTGCCCGGGTTTCCATAACCCTTTCGCATCCAAGCAGACGACTGTTGCTCTGTAGCAGTTCATATTTTTGTGCCAAGAGGAAGTCAATTGTCCCACTTCTTCCAGTAACTGACGTATCCACAAAATCAGAGGTAAATCCACAAAAGCAGAGGTAAAACCTCCAGCCACTGACGTATCCACAAAATCAAAACAAACTACTGTATTCCTGTGATACAGCAGTTGAGCATTAGCTATATGTCAGTCACAACAGAGCCCGCCAGTCTGTCACCCTCCTTCATCCTGACCAATCTGCACTGAATTCTCACTGTCCTAGCATGTTATACTAACAATTAGCTTGTCAGTGAAAAACTTTAAATTTGATAACAGCTATAAAAATAGAAAATTTCACTCTTGCTCCGGGTCCGGTTTTTGTTCAAAATTCCGACTCTGGATCTGGCTCCGGCAAAAATCCTTGACTTCGGCTGGAATCCACTCTGGCTCCGTGATCACCTCTGCCTGGAGTCGCCCCTGAGTGTAGGTATGCAAGTTAGTGCGCTGCAGCTTTTCCGAATAGCCATGATAATCTCTTGTTGAAACGTTAAGCTGCTGATTGCCAAGTGTGACGCTTACGCACGTTTGTGGCACAAACAGTCACAATCGGCGAGCAAAAGGTCAGCCCGGAGTCGTTAAAATATTCTGCGACTCCGACTCTTCAGGTTGAAAATCCTTCAAAACTCCTCGACTCCGACTCCACAGCCCTACCGCAGCTTTCCCACCGCTGGTCTATACAGTGGTTAAATATAGGATCTTGAAACAATCAGCTGAGCCCTAGTTGCAATACCGTGGCATTTGCAGAGGTCTCACATGTAGCACATGTTATATGACTTTCTTGTAAATGACCCACGACATAGCAAACGCAGGTACCGTTAGTTTTTTCTCAGAAATATTTGAGAAACTCTGGTTCTCCACCTACATCGATGTACAGTAGCATGTATCCGGCGGTTTGTGTCAAAGATTCAATGTATCTGTCCCTGGCAAACGCTTGTAATGAGTTTTGATCGGCTGCTTTTTTGTCGTGTTTGACGTACGTATTAATGTGCGCGTCTTGTTGGCATACTTTGCATGGTTTCCTAAGTTTGCGGATATAATTTGCTGTGACAATATTAATTGTTCGCTTGTTTATTACTGCTAATTGCGTGGTGGTCTTTCGATGGCGTGCTACTGGAAAAATGTTGTTGCTGATTGGTTTGTCAGTTGGTTCACCCGTCACTTGGTTTTATTAAGTGCTTGTAAGGGTTTCGTTTCCTTTGCAGTCTTTCCCAGAACATGTTATGAAGTTCACGTTACGCGGCACGCCGTATGAAAGCATGACAGCCTTGTTTACTGGCGCAGCGTCGTGCGTCGTGTACGGAGAACCGAACGTCAGCGAGATGTTGCACGCCCTGAAGCCTAACATTCATTTGCTGTTGCTAGGTGAGGATGAAGTTGCATGAGGAAGTGACGCAAAGCCGTAGTTGACCTTCTCGGGGCGATGGAGCGCAAAAGGAAACGGGTGTCGCTGCAACGAACCATTCAAGATACTTTATCGTTTGAAGTAGACGGCGACAGGCGCACCCTTCTCCGAGTTGAACTCGTGTCCTCACAGTCCCGCGTTGTTAGCATGCGAAGAAATGTTTATTTGCATGTCGGAGCGACATGCGTGAGGAGAGTTTGTAGGAGAATTGTGAGCTGCTTCTCACTGAAGGCGAAAGATGCAAAAGAGAACCGATTACGACGCTGAGATACAAATCATACCTAATGTAAACAGAAGGTGAAACAAATATGAGCTTTTTGCGATTCCCACTGAAACCCGTTTCTAATTCAATTTTCCCCAGTTTTTCGTGGCCTATCGAAAATGGAGTTGTGGATGTTGCAGCTTTTTTGCAGGAAAAAGAATGAAGTTCTGAAATGTAATAAAACCGGAATATATCAACGCATGATAAGGGCACATCCGAATGCGCTCTTTTGATACGTTTGTGGCTATGAACGTGATTCTAGTTGTCTATTTTATTGGCCAAGAAATGAAAAAATGAAATAAACAATTTTTTGCAATTCAACGATTTGCGTTTGATGTTCGGATTGTACTGTACTTATTCGAAAAATTTTGCATTCTTGCGTATGAGCTTTTAGGGTTACACGATTTACATTTTTTTTCTCCACTTGCCTACTAGTACGGCTCCCCTGTTTGAATGTTAATTGACTAAAATGTAATTTGTTTTTTTAATCTGTTATCAGATCCACACGCATTTGCGCTAAGAAAGCTGGGAAGATCAATCTGCCTGTATAGATACATTTTTATGGCAAATGTAGATAAACTAAACCACCCGATTTTAACTGAAGATTCTGCTCTGAGACGTAACTCCATTTTATTTTCGAACTCATAAAGCCCTCAATCTGTAGAATAGGTGACATTCAATAATAAAGTGTTGGTGCTATACAACACTGACTTCATGAGAGGCCGCACTTTTCATCTGTATGACCCTCAGTGTCCGTTGTTTTGTAGCCACTGCGGCCAAAACACCACTTGTGCTCCTTACAATACAGACCACTAAAATTAGCGAAAATGAGACGTGTTTAGGTAACCTTGTTGATACAGAGTCGCAAATTGGTGCTAGCTTCACGAGCTACTTTGATATTTGCGAAGATTGCGCACCGCTAATCTTTAACTGTGGCCCGTGTCTCTCTGCTGTGTTTTGCAGTACTTTCTTCACTACAGCATGATACCACAACATTTATTTGCCATTCCTCCAATATCTTCACTGTCGATTTTACACAAGTTGTTTGAAAAGCTTGGATGTTAAATATTTCGGTTTGCCTGACCTTGCTCGTTGTTTGTTTTCAAGAAAAGTTCACGTACGAACCGCCCAAAACTCTATGTTGTATGAGTTGAAACGCGTACTGTACTCGAAATCCTTCCTTTGTGAATGTCATGTGCAGGCGGACTCATCGATCGCAAGTTCTACAGCGTGAAGGAGCTCACGAGCTACGCCACTTTGCCAACGCTCGATGGCGCTCACGCGCAATTAAGCGCCAGCCTGTCATCTGCCAAGCGCTCAACCCACGACATCTTGCAACGGCCGGCGTCGTCGCTCTCCTCCGCCTTAGCCAGCCTCGCCTCATCGACAGCCGAAGAAACGACTGCGTGATATCTGTACGAGTGTGTTGTCCGAGTCTTGCGGAGGAGGTCATGGGTGAGAAACGATATAAAGCGCCGCCCTGGGGCGGTTTTATCGACCTCAGTTGAGGCGACCCGTGGTATATAAGTCGTTGCGCCAGCCGCCCGAAGCGTGCTGTCGGATAACGTCCTTTCAGAAGGCAGCGGGCTGTGCCAAGTTTTGAGCAGAAAGTGCGAATCCCGAACCGACAAAAGGCTTTGTTTTGATTTGAAAAAATGCTCGGCATCAGATCCAACAGCTTGAAGAAATTCAAACAAGAGAATACAAAAACATGGACCTTTATTCTTTTGTGCAAACTTCGTGCTCCAAGGCGCTTCTTCCATTCGTACTGTTAAAGCGCAATGAAACAATTATTTCGTTTTTTCGCGCTTTTTGATTTTGACGCTCGAATTGGATAGTTGTGCGTTGTAACGATCGCACAAGATGTGCAAGAGCGAATATTTTCAAATAAAATTTGACGTGTGCTCTTAGCGCGGGTCTGCGAAGCAAGTGACGTCAGAAACAGTGAAAGACCACGGCACCAAAATTGTCCGGGCCTTATGTCTCAACGCCACCCGACTGTGGGCAATGCCACATTGTTTTACCGAGCAACAACATGCACGCAAGTCCACAACAAAACATCAAACGGCAGAACGAGTCATACTGCAAGAATGTCAGCAGTCCGAGTTTCTTGACTGCTACAGCAGCTAACCTTAAACTGTTTTTTTTTTTTAAATACAAACCACGATAATTTTCATATGCATGAACAGAATAAAAACAACAAAAGGAGTTTAAGAATTCTAATGCAACTAGACGTTGATATTCGTAAAACGAATCGTATTTAGCATCGATTACATCTTATGGGATGTCTTTATTGCCATCGGCTGTTCAGCGCGGGAAGTGCCATTCCTTTTTAATATGCCTTGTAGCGTTCAAGGGCATGATGAAATATGATTTAGATGTTGTTCATTAGTTACTGTTTAAGACTCCATTGGTCTGGAGTAAACAGGTTGCCAGTGCATTGTAGCATAGAAGAAAATATACGAAACGCTGTCATACTGAAGTCTAAAAAGAGACAGCAAAGCGAGCATCAAATCAGGGCATCCAGTACGCTGCACTTCTACAAACATTTCTGTGCCACAGGCCGCAGTCCTCGGTTTTGGATCGAAAGTGCATTCGTTGCTTTTTTCCGACGCAGCTACAGAAGAACATAAGCTAGACCAGGATTTTTATAAGGCTTGACGTTGATGACCACAAAGCCTAAGACATTTTGGGAGACTGGATCTATTTTATCTAAATACGTATTGTATTGTGTAACGTCTTCACTCCCACACGCAAGGCGCTAGACTTTAAACATGCATCGCAGTAACATGGAATACACAAATACATGAAGGAAGATGAGGATACACACATGGCGGTAGTAGAGAGTATACGCTTGATGGCGCTAATACATTTACTTTGATGAAACAAGCTTTTGAAACACACGCATGAATGACGTCATCATGCTCAAGCACATCGATTCATAAAATGTATGAGGGAGTGGGAGGCTGCGAAGGACCAAAGGTCATCGAGGCTGCAGACCTCCCAAGGGCGAAGCTGCTTATAGTGTAAAGGGAACAGCGCATAATAGTTAGGAAAAGTCTTTTGCTCTGGGTAATACGGTTATACGGAAAATTAAAGTAAAATGTGTTGCGGGCAAGGCCAAGCCACCAGAAGAAAATGGTTTAAAGCTGTCAAATTAAACATTTACTGTTTTCACACATTCAAAAATATTCGCGTATGCTAGAGAGGAAATGCGTCAAAAGCTATAGACCGCTGCAGCACCGCAATGGTGTCACGAGATTTAAGCAGGTTTAGAACCAGTCGCGCAATCATGCTTTGCGGAAAAGAACTTGCTGTCAATGCATGCATGAGAACGGAAATTCGCTATTTTGTATATACAGACTAAGGCATCCCACTACTTCATACACTGGTTTGATGCGACCAATTTTTGTGAACCCAACAACCAAACGATGCAATATTTAACGGAGATACTTCATGATTTGACAGTTTCCACTGTAGCAACGTTAAGTAATTAAATCAAACCACTTGGTTTATGTACACCAATCAATGAGAACACAGAGTATGTTTCTATTATCCTCCGAAAAAAGTGCGAAACACGTTTTATTTTTTATTTCTGAAGGAATTCTTGACCAGATTTCTATTGCACTGTTTTATCATTTTAGCACCTGAGTTTGAACGTGCTATTGGTAAAACAAATTGCAGATCGCTGTCAGAGCGGTTGTTGCTATGAGCATTCACAGTCAGGAAACAATTGAGCATTGCAATGTTTACAGTCCATTCATCTAGGTTTAGGTGGGAAGCATATTTTTGCACTGCAGCGCCAGCAGCCATATATTCAGAACGGAAAAAGCATTCCAACATATAAAATTAACACACGCATGCATTTTGCTTCTGACAGTTTGTTGTTTAAGTGTAAGCAGTCGCTTACGTTGAATTTTGTTTCGGAATTCACGAAAGGTATATCTTTGCGGTAGGGTTAGATCTTAAGTATTTTGCCACAGCCGTGTTTTTAATCAACATCAATTCCGTGTTTGAAGAGATCATCAGGTGAAGTGACGGTGATCCATTTTTCAGATGTCTTGAGCTTGGCTTCTATATTGCCATTTCGAATGTAGCAAGAGATGAACGTATCAGAACAGGATTTTTACATGTACTTTAGTAGCTTGTACCGTAGAGGTGTGAGATCTTCACAAATGAAGATGTGTTGTCTTCCATCGATATTTTTGAGATCCCGTTTATTAGTAAGAAACTCGTTTCTTTTTTATACGTCACAAATCTTGCAATGATTGGGCGTGGATTCTCCTTGTTTCTTCTAGTTTGTCCTAGCCGATGTATTCTCTGTATTTCATTATCTTGGAGATGGATTTCGAGCTCAACTGCTATTTTGAACACGACCTTTTCCCCATCATCTTTGTCTTCTCTATCTTCTTCTACTCCATAAATAAGAATATTTTCTCTTATGTATTGTTCTTGTCTGTCAAGTTGAAAGACAATCAAATTTGTTTTGTGAACCATCTTATTGCATAGCTGCTCTTCTTATTCAAGCTGTTTCAACTTATTTTCATGTTCAACCGTCTTTTTTGTATTCCATTTAGCTTGTTTCCAAGGTTTCGTGTGATCTTAGTTAGCTTGTCCAGTTTTTCATTCTGGATGTCAGTTAGCTTGTGCAGTGTTTCTTTCAATTCTTTGATGTCTTGCCAGAGTTGATTGAAATTTTCTTCTTTGAATTTGATTTTACCCATGTAGCCTCGTTCACTATGCTTGATTTCTTCATGTGGTGGATTATCCAATATCAATAAATCAGCAAAATCAGCAGTAAGTTGCAAATTGTTTGATACAAGATCAATTTAAGTTATTACATACACTACCCCCTGTCTTATTCAAATCGATATGTATGTAAAGCAAAGCTTCAGTATATTATGGTGATGGTCGTAATGCGAATTCCAGTGTTTTGGAGACCTTTTTAAAATTTGAAAGACCGTTTAGTCTCTCAAAACCCCTTGAAAACGCTGAACAAGATTTAAACATCGCATTGGTTTTGCGAGTGACCGGAGTCGCTGCACAAATGCTCTCTCCGTTCAGAGCAGTTGCTTTGGTCACGAAGACCCATCCCAGGCGCGCATGTGTTTGTGGCAGAATCAATTTTGCTATCACTATAAAATGGATTTCATTTTCCCGACATCGCACTAGTTAAAAGCAATGCCACAAATTTTGCATGACCAGTTTTCATGAAACAACTCGTAGCATTTGTTGATAGCTAAATAATAATCATTTGAGTGGAACTGGACTGCTGATGTAGTGGATGTAAGCAATTTTCTTCGTACTTCGTAAGCAATTTTCCCCAGAATAAATAATGAAAAAGACCTTAAGATTCAGTCAGATTGTGCGCCTGGTGAAAAGTCTTAAGACTAGAACGTTACGCCACGATCGTTAAAGCTTACGTGATAGTGTTTTCTAAGTTGGTTTAACACCCTGGTTTATCGTTTTGAAATGGACTCAACTTGCGGCTGTATATTACATTCTTTTTGAAGTCGTAGTTCCATGTCGAACTCGTGGAAATAAACATCTGCCACCTTGCTGCAATTTGCCCAACGCGCAGTAATGTCGGAACGAAATATTGTTCGACGTAAATATGTCAATGTAGTGGTGTACTACATACAAGAATGCTCCCTTGACTGAAAGAAGTGTCAAATTCTGCTTAGGTGAACATTTGTTGCTTTTTAACAGTCGCAGCTTGACGAACAGAGCAAGTCACATTGGCTGTGTCGATTGACCAAGTACATGTGCAATGCGGCCAGTGCGTCAACCCCGGGTAACAAGCAATAAGTCCAACTACCATTTCGTATTTCGAAAAATTTGCAAAAGGTGTTTTCAAGAAAAGATAACGTCTGAAAGCCCTGTGCTTGTCTTTAAAGAGAAGCAACCACTAAGGAGCAAATTGGGAGTTTATCATCAGGAAAAGACCGATGTAGTCGACAGTAATTGAAGCAGGAACCAATCATGTTAGTTTTTGATCTTTGTCTCGTTCTTATTCACTTACACGTATAGTGGATTTAACTTTTCGCATTCTTACTTGCCGTTTCCTACTCGCTGTTGTATCCCGTACGTGAGATCTGGTTTGTATCAACTTGTCATTCGCGTCAAGGGATTTCGTGTGTCCGCGCATGACCTCGATTGGCATTCGGTTTTGTCCATCGGCGTGGACACCACGCTTTCAGGGTCGAGTTGTGTATCGCTAGCGCAC
>Ga0210059_1001739_pt1 | contig 33259 bp, 16 predicted proteins | sample Ectturendosymbi2_FD_188042 | JGI IMG/M metagenome (GOLD analysis project Ga0210059, IMG submission 188042) | Ecteinascidia turbinata endosymbiont from Florida, USA - Sample 2 (SPAdes) (version 2) | ecosystem: Host-associated > Tunicates > Ascidians > Unclassified | place: Key West, Florida... | reverse complement strand
TGAAGAAAGCTGCTTTAATATTTCTCAAATCTCGAAAATTCATAAACGCTTGGTTTGATAAGGAATGTGTTGCTACGCCTGTGGGACTGCCAAAGAACATTTTGCAATGCACCTGATCTCGACTTATAGTACAATGTTGGTGAAAAACTAAGAAAATAAGCATCAATATTCTGATCGCTAAGGGGGGTGCTTGAGCACCTTCAGCACCCCCCCTGGCTGCGCCTTTGGGTTGTGGTCAGCGTTTTTTTAAGGTTTGACCTTGGTAACCGTTAAGACTTTTTGAGAGACGGCAACTGTTTGGCCTGAAAACCGAGATAGTCGTAAAGCGATGTTTTAGTGTATTTTGGTGGTGGTTAGGGAGTGGGGTTCTGCTGTATTTTGAGGGACAGTTGGAAATTTTTGAGAGACCGCTGCCGTCCCTCAAAACACCTTAAACAATACTGATTGCGGTAGTCGCTGAAGCGTTTTCAAGTGATTGTTCCCTTTCCATTTTGCTTGCTTGCAAGTATACACTACATTCCTCTACGCTTCGTGATCAGTTAAAGTTCTGCGTATTTATTGCATAGTACTAATAACAGTGCTGAGGTATTTGATAGGGAACTTAAATGTGAGAAAAGCAAATGAATAAAACAGTAAACTAATTGACCGTAAACAAATCTTAGCTCCAAATCTGCTAGTGTGGCAGGCTTGCTCCAAATCTGCTACTGTGGCAGTGCGCCTGTTCACCTATCTTTGAACTGTACTTAAAAATACTTTCATTATTAAAACAACTTTGAAGAATTCAGCATGTTGAATCGTGAACAAGGGTTTATATCACTTGTCAACTGCGTTCTAGACCAGTTGGAAATTAAGTTATTCATTATCAAACATTCTGTTGTTTCTTTTCACCAAAGTGAGATTTCATCCCGCCAGTGTTGAGCATTGATTTAGAGGCAATGTTGTAAAATTTTGGACATGTTTTACCATCAGATGACCAGTATCGATGTTTATTGACTGAGCAAGGTGTTTGCATTTGCGATTCATTTATGTAGGTTTGGGACAAATGCAAGGTTTGCTGTTGAAATATGCTCTCTCCAGAATTTTTTTTGTGAGTTTTGTAATTTGAATTGCTGTAAGTTGGTAATTAGCTTACCAACCTATTATGAAGGCACACATATAACATGATACCAGAACAAGTACTGTAGGCTTTGAAGATATTTGAAACGGTTAGGATTAACGTTTAGTCGCTGGCTCATTGCATATTTTTAGTTGATGGGTCGTTCAGCAAAAACCCATTTCCATCGTTTGAAATCAATAGTAGCAATCTTGTTTCTGAAACAAAGTTGCTTATTTTATATTACACAGCAGACATTTACAGGCATCCAGATTCTTTGCACAAATAATGATGTTTCCAGCAATAATTGAAAAACCAAGTTATTGTCACAAATGCAGCCACTGCTATTTTCACTGTCCAAATTCAGCTTATGGTTGACGACAGTGTGCCCGGCGCGCTGTTTGCCTGTTTGACCAAGTCCTTCTAGAAAGAGTAGGTTTGACTCTAATTGTCCTCGACCTACTCGGTAATTTTGCGCCAAGCCAATCCGGTTACGCATGAAAGGGGTCACGTACGCATGTTTTGGCAGAGCTGTCGCCAAACCACGTGCTTTGGCGAAAATAAATGCACCGCACCTTCTGCGTAATCCAGCACTGTTTGCCTTATTGAGAATGAAACAACTTGTTGCATTTGCGTAATTGCTTTCGAGACTCATCTGCATCTTTACCTGTGAAGAGACACTCTGAAGATTTATTGAATTGCGTTCATATTGAAAAAAGCAGTGTGACGCTAATTCTTTTATGAAACTTCAGAGACAAAACACTCGCTACCGGATGCTTTGACGCGAGAATAGGGGACCAAGCTGTTTTCGCGGAATTACCGTATTTTCACCGCTCGTCAAAAACGCATTAGAATTGAAGTGTGAACCAGCACGATTAAGGGGAATTTGTGTTTACGCCTTTATTTTCCAATTTTGTTCATTTTTTATCAGCTTACGGGCTTGCACATGGCGCATGTGAAAGTAGAGAATGTCTAAGTTATCATCACCTGCCCACGGCGACTCTTCCGACGCATACGCTACAGCGGAGAGCATGCTTTGCAATTTTTTCCCAACAAGCACGAATTACAAACGCAAACTGTAAAGCAGTGTGTAAATACAAAAGATGTCTTTTGTATTTACACACTTCTTTTACATTTTTTTGGTTACTTTTCCAAATTTTTGGCTTTTGCGTGATGCTACTCTTCAATATTTTGGCTTTAGCGTTGTGATTATTTGACCCTATAAAATCAAACTACACAAGCAATCCAGAAGACATGTCCAAATATATTCAACACCTACCTTGTCTCCATTGGACAGCAACTAGCAAGCAAGATTTCCTCCGCAATTAAACGTACTTATCCCGCAAAAGTTGATGGATCTGAAAATTCATTTGTGTTACATAATACCTTTGTTGAGGAGGTGAATATGGTAATAAGTAACTTACTAATATCTAAAACCAATAGGCAAAATGATATTTCAAACATCATTCTTAAACTGTGCAAGAATTCCTTATCCCCCATCTTGGTTCAGACATTTAATCTCTGCATTAATAAGGGCCGAATGAACTTACACTCAAGGCTTAAAATGCGCTCAAGTAGTGCCCATTTATAAGGGAAGTCCAAAGGATTTGTGCACCAATTACAAACCCATCTCCTTCCTCTCACCCATAAATAAATTTTTGAAAAACTTAATAACCGGTGGTACACCTATCTTGAGTAGAATAGCATGCTCTCTAGCCATCAATATAATTTTAGAAGGGGGTCTACAACATTATCTACAACATTAGTAGTATACCTCGTATGATATGCAGGAGAATATACTGGAGAATCTAGAAACCCATTCATTGCTTGTACTGTCTTATGTGGCCGGTCTAAAGCATTTGACACTATACATCAGCATGATGTGTTGCAGTGGAAGTTAGGTAATTCTTTTTTGGAACAAGAGGTTTACCTCTCAAATTGCTGCATAGCTACTACCAGGAACGACAGCATTACACTGCCATAAATGGCTGTGTATCATTATAATGTACTCTCAATATAACCCAAGGTTACCTCAGGGCTCATCGATTGGCCCCTTGTTATTCGCACTTTGCATTAATGATTTACCAATGATAACAAAACTGACCCCTACACTTTTTGCTGATGACACTGCCTTATCTATTTCTGGAAGCAATAGCACAGTATTGCAGAACATAGTTAATTTGGAGTTGGGTAAAGTTGATGAATGGCTTTGCTTTAAGAAGTTGTACTTGAACTATTCAAAGATTTCATACATAATTGTAAATCGTAAAAGCAACCAACTTATTGATTTTAATGTAAAAATCAATGACTAAACCATTACGTGATTAACTTGTGTCAAGTGTATCTTGGTTTTCATTGATGACAAGCTTATTTGGTCTAACCATAGCCTTACCTTGAAAAAACACCAGCAACTAAGCTAATAAAATATTAGTCAATTTCCATTCTTCGCAGATCCGTTGCATGTAACCCGCGGACTGGTACAGGTTAATTGCTGGGTAATTATGGATCAGCAATGTGTCCATGCAGTTGGAAAAGTCACACCAGCAGATAAGCTAAAAATTACACTTATTTTATAAATTGAAGAGAAAAAGTCATAAAAAACTGTTCGGAGATAGATAAATCAGTGAAATTCCATTATTTCCACCGTCATATTGTTTTGCGAAGGACTAAAGTTTTTGATTCACGGCCAGCTATTAAATCTGTTTTGTTGTTTCATCGCTTTGTGAAAATAGAAAAATATATGCCAAACAAATGTACTCAGTAATCATTTGCTATGATCATACTGCTCCTGCTAAAACTAAAGCCAATCAGTTTGGCGTTAATTTCACTTTTTTCACAACCAACTTTTTATGCACGAACTCATCCACAAGTCCAAGTTAACTACTTTGTTGACAACGTTTTGTAGGGATCGTCTGCAACCAAAGCAAGTTTAAAAGAAACAAGTATTTCCTAAAATACTGAGAAAAAGAAATTCGCTACTTAGATAGTAACTGTTTAAGCATGTACTCACTATATACTTTTTGGAATGTCTTTAATATCAGGGTTTTTGAAGGTGTTTTAGGGACCCGATTTGGGTCCCTAGAATCAGAGAAAATTACCATCGGGTCCCCAGAATCAGAGAAATCGGGTCCCTGCAGGTCCATACCGGGTACCTAACATATTCCTTAAAAAAACCCTGTTAATATAATATGTTCTTCGGAACGAACACTGTTTTCTTTTGGTGAAAGAAAAAGTGCCTCAGCTTGCAAAGGCGTAGTACATTTGTTTGTAGCATTTTGAAAAACTGAATGCATACGTTGAAAGGGTTAAAAGTATTACTGAAATCATTTTTCTCTTTCCGTGAACTGTTTTACAAAACTGTATCAATGCTGAAAAAAAACGCATGCACAACATCAGTGAAAGTGTTATTCGATAAATGGAATCGAAAATTCTATAGGAAGAAATGTCAATGTTAGAAGAATTTCTATGATTTGTTAGAACAAACGTTGAAATTATTCTCTTTACACAAACAAGGATAAATTTGATAAAACATTGTTTGCTTAAAGTAGAATTGAGATTACTCAAACTGCACAGACGTCAACCACAAACTTGTTAAGCAATCTGAAAAGTTGGGCGATTTTTAATGTTTTCAACCAAAGTTTTTCCAAAACTGCATTTACTGTACAGAAATTTTCTGGTTTCATAAACGATTTATTTAATTTCAGATTTGTTTCAGGTTACTAAGTTGTTCTAAAAAAATTATTTTATGAAAATACGCGTCTTCGGGTTTTGAACCACAAAAGCATAAAATATTTTTGGAAGTGTTACGTGATGGGACTCTATAAGTGGAAAGTGCGCACGTGCACGTAAAGCCAAACTATAGTGCTTGACAAGATGTGCTCCCACGGTCACGCCTGGGATACATACTTCTGTTTTAATTAAGAATGGATTTTGTGCTTTTATTCGTCATATATGTAAAGGCTGAAGTGCAGTATGATCGGCACATGAATGTGTCTGCAATATAAAAAGATTTAATGGGTAATGACTTACTCCCGTTTATTTTCAAAATATCCCTGTGGAAGTTCATATACAACGATAAAACTACATGCATAACGTTGCTATGTGAAAATGGTACATGGATAATGGAAATAGGTTGGCAAAGCTTTATGTTTATCTTCATTTGTTTGGATGTTAGAAAATTTACTGCGCAGGAGAAATATACGGTGAGTACATACGCAAAATAAAAATTAACAAGCCTGATGCTTGAACAAATTGTCAGGTGAGTTCTTATTAGTTCTGTAAACGTGACTGAGTTACTTCGTATGAACCCAAGGTATCGGAAGTTTGCCAATAAGTAAAAATTCAGTTCAAGTAAAAATTCAGTCCCTCTCAAAAACTCTTCGCCCCCCTGGTGCCCCAAGCTGGTTACGGGCATGCTGTCAACTATCATAACGAAATCGGTATTTAATATGACCAGTGAGTAGCTCTTTTCCACGTTGTTTAACCACTGCATTTCATGTTATTATTTCGTTTCGTCAATCTTTTTCGATTTAAACTTTTACGCAGGTTTTCACTGGGTTTTCTGTTACTTTGCGATACATTTGACGCTCAGATGATGCTGCAGTGAAAAGAACGCCTCACCAGGAAAAAGTTCGGCATAGAAACAAATAATTTTTTATCTTCTTCCAATAGCTTTGACAAAATTTTCAATGACTAGTTACGGGAGAGAAATCTGAATTTCGCAGTTTGAATTAAATTTAAATGCTGATTACAGATTCTTCTCGCAAAGTTTCTACAACTTTGATAACATAGCAATAAATTAAGGAAATTATTCGACGCCCGCTTTGCCAACTGTCAGCGAACGCATTAAGTCATCACCCAAACATGGTCATGCGTACGTGATGTGCGGTGTCTGCCATATCTACCAGCCTAAGATCACGTACGCAGAAGCCAGTCGAAAGGCAGCAATCAGGTTTTCCTCTTGTAGCATGCCACTTCCTACTAAACAACTGTACCAGTCACTGCGACGAAGAAAAGGCCATTTCTGGCTGCGTAGGAAAACTTTTAACGAAATTGCGGGGATCAGACCCTCTGTTTACATGTTGTTAGGTTCATTTGGTCTTGGGCACGTTTCACATTGAGCTCTGACTTGGCCCGCACTTAGGAATGTTGTATCCAGTATGGTGACGTTAAATATTCAATAAAGTTTGTAAATGTAACTTGTAAATATAAAAAAACTGTGTTGAACTTCATGGTCAAGCAGTATCTACTAGGTTAATGTTCCATTTCACCAAACACGGCATTGTAAAACTTGTAGTGGCACCATTTGCTTGTGGACAAGCAACAGCACGCTAAAAGTTAAGATTTCCGCCAGTCCTTGCTATTGATTTTCGCCGAAAAAACAAACTTCTCCACCTTTTGTGTTGTTATGGCTCTTACTTTTTGTTTTATTTGATTGGCATTTTAGACATAGAGCAGCAGGTATCTTTAATTACACATTTTTATCTTAACTTTTGCAGGACAAACGAATGAAAGAGTTTGGCAAGTCAAAATATTTTATCCCACAAAGTTTATACGATTACGATGTGACTTAACACCTAAAATAAAAGAAAATCGAAGGCTCTAGTCTAGGCTTAACGTGAGCTTTCGAGGAACCTGCCTGCCATGCTCTGTTAACTTTATGATGATTCGGACTTGCACATACCAACATTCCAACAATAAGCCTTCATGAAGTGACGCAGTCGAATTAATCAGCAAATTATTTTACTAAGAAATCGATTTCACGTATTTTACGCATCTTTCGTCCTGAAAATTGCAAGCAAAGGCTTACGTGTGAGATGGTGAATGACTAAAGCAAGATTTAGAGGAATCACGTGAATATGTAGTCTCAAACACAAGGTGTGGCCATAAAGCTAGCCTCTTATTGTTGGAACATTGAGACGAATTGCTGGAACACCTAAAATAAAAATAACGACACTTCTGTTACTTTAAGCTGCGGATACCAAAAATTTTAACAGCTTGGAATGACAGCTTATGCTGTTTACCAGTGAAGTATTTGAGACTGAAAGCGAGACTTGTTTCAAACTTCGAGGCCTCGACGACGTCAGAAAAAAGGCAAGTCTGCATCCTGGAAGTTCCAGACATGAGACATGAAAGTTAGGTGGCCGGTAGATGAAATCTGGCAGAAAAATTTCCGTATCACTGAAAGTAAAATGAAATTTGGAGTTTGCAACTACTGAGGCCAAATTTTCTAGTTTTGCCCAACACAAACACAATGAGCTAGAAAAGCTTCACTTCAAAACTACTATTTTAGGTAAAGTAGGGTCGATATTCTTTAATAGAGAACATCTGTAGAAGAAAGTCAGCACAGTTCGACCAATACTTTAGTTTCACAGCAGTTCTGACGTGATTGGTAGCATGTTACTGTGTGAATTAAAATACGGTAGAATTTGCCTAATTGGTCACCTCAAGGGGATTAGAAAAAAGTGATGAATTAGGCGAACTGACGAATTATGCAAACAGGTGAAAACTCCATCATAGAAGCTCGTATACTTTCTCATAGTAGCTCGTATACATAGTGCTCTTATTTGCAGTAAAATACAAGTTTATGACGTTATGGTTGAATACAACAATTAATTCCTCTGCTCTATCTGGACTCCTCCATTTAATCTAGCACCTTTTAAATCTTTAATAAACTTTTCTGCGTTCTCTCAATGGAGAGTCGGGTCGCGCTTCGCACCTCGTGTATAAATTCGATAAACAAATTGCGAGGTGCAACAATTCTCAGATAAAGATCGTTAATTTGTTTTAATTCCCACATGTACTAGCTGCTTAGACATCAAAAGCGAAACTGCAAATGACGAATTAGACGAACAAAACGCTTCTCAGGGATAGAAAGAGGTGACGAATTAAACAAATTGACGAATTAGACGATGGCGAATTAGACGAACAGAAATGTACACAAAAGATAGGGATTCTGTCGGGACCGACGAAAAAGTGACGATTTGAGCGAATTGACGAATTAGACGATGACGAATTAGACAGCACTAACCCAGGACAGGTCCACCAAGGCCAGTGACGGCCCGTGAGAAGTTCCAGTTAGCAATTTTTAAAATACCAAAAATGACGCGTTATACTTATTAATAAATTTTCTATACTGGTATAAGTTAGGTCAATTTAATTGCAACATCCTTATTTCCAAAGTTTGTGGCGTGTTCGGTTGCCCTGGTAAATAAAAACGTTGACCTCCTGTATGACATTATTAAAGATCCTTTCTCATAAAAAATGCATTCAAAGCAGAAATGTTCACAAAATGTTATGGCCGAACTTTCTACAAATTTAGCTATGCAATGTTATAACGCGCCTCGATATAACGCAGATTTAGATATGTCACGATAAAATTGCTGAAACACGAAAGGATCACAAAAATTTTGGAATATTACGATCATTGGGTTATAAGCTGGACTTGGTGTCGGCAGTTTTTTGCCGATCAGGAACATACGTAACCCAGCACTACCAACGATACCGCGCCAGAAAAAGGTAGGGGCAATGCCCTAAATGGAAAGAAATAGGTGAATTTAACATAAATTATTTAGATTGATAAAATAGTAGATATTCACAGAAAGTAGGGTTATTATCCCTCTGTGGTGCCGACAACTGGTCCCAATGCACTGAAAGTTGGGCCCATGACCCATCTTAAACAAATCTTTGGAGTAGATACTGAGTTTTGTTAGGGTTATCGAGTGATCTGCTTTAAAATTTCTCTTTGTTATTTCAACCATAGCCGATGTCGGTCGATGCCGATATAAAAATGGATGGCAGAAAGTTTTCCTACACGGAAACCAGCCAACAAGTACTGATGCCACTGACATCGCCACCCATGGTCAGAAGTAGTGCATCAATTAAAAGAAAACGAAGAATTAACTCTCGTTGTGAAACTTTACCGACAGTTTGCTACTGGCAATTTGTGAGCCGTACCAATAAAAGAAAACAAACAATGGAACGCTGCATGGTTATCCGGCAAGTCTTGAAAAATTCATTGTCCTCAATTGATATGAAGATGCAACCAGACTCCGCTTTTCTCGCGATGATGTGTTACTGATCGCCTGCTGCGTTATGGCGAGGCTTCGCTGCACCGTTTGACTTTGGGACGTTAACTTTTCTGATCGCACCTTCATTGTAATGCTTAAAGCTAAACAGTGGGAAAGCCAGTGCATTACAATAATTTAATGCAATTGGAATACTGTACTTGCTTAACCATTAAATCACAACACGTGGATCGAGTACGAAAGAGCTGCAAAAATCGACCAGAAGCTCCACGAAAGTGCAGCAAGTAACTTGAAACAAGACTCTCAGAACAGGTGCCTATCTGACCTGGTGAACCTTTATCTCTGTAACAAGGAAAATCCATTTATGAACCCTACTTTATGAACCCAAGGCAACCCCATGACATCTCTGTACATTACTGGTCGTGGCATCAAACCTCGTATACCACAGTGACCTGAATTTCGACAATTATGTCCGTGGAGGTGCTCAGTTTATAGGTAAAATTATTATAAAACACATGAAGCAATAACTGAATATTTCAAAATTCTCACTAATATTCTCGACGTTGTTGCACAGTTGCTATCGTAATCTTGTAAAAGTATTCAATATTTAATAAAGTATCAAAAAAATCAAAATCATCACAAGTACTTTCAGAATTACACCAAATCAATTTCAACATAAAGGCTGTGAAATGATCAAAACGCAAAAGTTTTCTTAAAACGCCAGATCCGTTGTTGCAACAGCTAGCAAGATGCTGTAGGTTTCATCACAACCCTAGTGGCATGTGCAGTAGCGTTCTGCATGCGCTATTTTCCCATCACGACGATCCTACAGGTTAAAGCCGACATCAAAAAGTTCGCCACCCTGGCTATCTTAAAGCATTGTGACGCAGCCGTGAGTGACCACATACATGCGGATAACCACATACGGGTGCTCGTTGCTGGACATAAGAAGCTCCGCCTTAAAATGTCACCAAGCTTGTAACTGACCGCTTTTCGAACCTTGGTGATCTTGATAAGGTTTCGCAACTGGGTTGCTGCCGCAGGCATTCGACATTTTGCAAATCGCAATTATTAGCATCCGTTGACATTTGATGTCTAGTAATTATTAAGTAATTTTCTGACTTCAGTTTGGCCCCTCCTGTGTTGTCCGCAGATGATTCCTTTCTCCCCAAGTTACACCACTGATCTAGCGCATAAGCTTTGGAGAAAGTGGCATGGCGATGTACAAAGTGATGCCAAAATAATATTTTATGAATTAGATCACTGTTTAGAATTTTGTGCAGTTTGTGTTGCCACAATATTAATAGAGCGACAACAGTTGAAGTTATTCCGAGTTTTTTTTATTGTTTCCGTAGCTGTTTTCCTTTTTCAAAAACGAATTTTTCTTAAATCCCAGCATGTTCCAACAGTTAACACGTTTTATTGATACGTGTCCATAACAACCACTGTGATTGGGACAAACTTTTCTCAGTAGGTTGCCATCCGATGTTGTCTACTGACCTACCGCTTACCTTGGAGTCTGAAACAACTGGGAAAGAGCATGGTAGCGATCCGACCTTCGGATTGAAACACAAGCCTTTTGATATCAACTGTCTCACCATCAATTGTTTGAAATATGAAATCAGGTGATGTCACCGAATTGGCCAGAAACCAATAATTTCATGAAGTATAGAAAGCACAGAACAGCACATAGTGGTTGAACATGATTGTTCGTACTTCGTACACTTCATAATTTCACACAAAATATATTAGAAATTACATATATGCAGGGGAATACCGAGGGGTGGCAAAGGGGCGCAGTGCCCCGTGCGTCGAATCAGTGGGGGCGCCGAAAATTCCCAGCAATGTCACAAATACTTTCTTCAATAAATTGAAGTACATTTGCTCCCGAAAGACCTTAGGTTCGAATTTAGGGACACCAAACTTGTTTCTTTGCCCGAGTGCCATCTTACCTCAGTACGTCCCTGCATTTACGCAATACCTATATCCACAATTTTTATTTTTTGTTATTCACAAGGCTCATTTGCGAAAATCAATGCAAATACGACCACAAACACAACGTTAAAAACAGACTAACGCAGGTTTTCACCATGTAAGACACTATTACAAACGTCTCTAACATGCTGCTTAAATAAGAATCAAACTAGTTGACACAAACGTGATTTTCGCACGATAGTAGCAAACTTAACTCGGTTTGGGCAAGAAGTTTGAACCGTAATGTTTTTGGACAATCAGACTGATAGAATTGCCGCTGTACAACATTAGCTGCAACAATAGCTGGACCAAGTGCCACTGAAAAATAGTGAGAATCGGACAAATATCTGTAAGAATTGCAGATTCGATTTGAATAAGAGGTGATGATGCCTCCTTTTAGGTGAAATATATACTCTGTAAGCAGAACTGTCGGCAGAAAGTTCCCAATAGGGGGCTTTGCAGTTCTGCGGGGGGGTTTGCGTTTGCTTGGGGGGCTTGACATTATAAAATTGACCAAAACTCCACTTATTTACAGTGTATCACGTTTCAATTTGGGGGGCTGAGAGCTTTGTTTGGGGGGGCTATGCCCACCAAAGCCCCCCCCGTGGTGACGGGACTGTCTGTAAGATCTTAGTATCTAATTCTGTGCTGAGAAAGGATTTCTTGCCATAGACAGAATTGCAGAAATGTTGAAACTGAGTCAAATTAATCAAAGAATTTGGAAAAACTTTGTTGAAGCTCCTTTGAGTGCTCAAAAATTACTAAAAATTGTTTAATTTGGGTAAAACAGCTCAAAAGTTATTTAACATGGTGTCTTATAGGCTTTAGTAAATTTTGATGGCAGAAGCGGATAATACTGAAATATTTCGTGCAAAATTGGGGTGCTGATTGAGAAACGTACTGTACGTTGGTAGATTTTTGTCTTCCTAAGCACAAGGACTCCTCTGCAATCAGTATAGTGAATGAAGTGATGAATGATTTTGTCGCAGAAAAAATACCGTTAGTGCAGTATACCAGCAATGGGAGTTGACCATTTAATTTAATAAACGTGTTAGAAATAGTCGCGTTGTGTCACATCTTTATCATGGAATTCATCCAATAGAGTTGTTTAAATCTTTTTACAAGAACGGGTTAAACTATTGTACTAACCCAGCATTACATGTAAGTTTACATATACTACCTGGGGACAAAATGTTTGAAAGAAAATTATGTATAACACATTAACCGAAATTTGCGCAGTTCTCAAAAGGCACGCTTTTTTAAAACTGACATTCTTTCCTATTGTTTTTCACTTCTTTTATTAGAACACAACAAATACTACTGATTTTATAATTTATCAAGTAAAAAGGTTGACTTGGGGTTGTTTTGCAAAAATTTGCTTGAAATTGTGTTCATGGATAACACTGTGAGTTGATCTACAAAGGTGAGTTAAAACATAAAGCAATTTATTATTACATTTAAAATAGAGAACACTGCCAAACAATTTACTAAATGTATCAAAATTAAGCTCTGTTAGGTTGGATCAGATCCGGGATGTGGTGAGAGGGCGTGGGAATGGACTTCCCATGCTTTTATGATGTTGGAACGCGTTTCCTGACTTCTTTGGCAACAACCCCATTTCAGGATACATATTTTTTGCTCTGAATTTCTACCGCTATGGAGAAATTCAGACTACGACCTGCAACCCCTAGTGTTTACTAAGGTATGCAACCTCAACTAATGGTGAAAAGCGTCTTCCAAATGATCTGAAGTCATTATTCAATTGCGCTAAAGTTATTGCTTGCGTATCGTCAGAGCGTGAAAGAAGCTTTAACAGCATGAATTTGATATTTTCTGTCTTTAGATGGAGATATCTGATCCAGAATGTTAGCATCCTAATGTTCACTATACTGCATGGTCCCGCGCCCAAATAACTTGAGCTGCGATGTCACAGGTGTGCTACAGACACGCAGACTTGAACTGCTGTTCAAATCCCCATAATGAAAGAAAAGACACTCTTTGATGTATATTCCGAGTATATTTTATCTTGTGATTTTACGTAGTTAAATCCTATTTCAGTGGAATTAATGAACTACCGGTATCACTTGTAGAAGTGTTAGTGAGGCTTTCGTGTCAAGCTACATTTGTGGCTTGGTTTCAAATATTGACTTATGTTTTTTATTTGCAAATGACTTTGGGAGTGTGTCCAATGCACTCCACCCCTTAAAATTATATTTGAGTCGTTTCGAGCGTTGACATATCCGAGCGTTGACCTCACGGTGTAATCGATGCACATGTTTGCTTAGACTTAGATACAATGGCAGCGCGGATGCAGATGTAGGCACGAGGCAAATATTTCTCTTGAAAAACACTTAGGTTCTTGCTGCTGATACTGAAGACATCGAAGCGTCTTTTGTCAATTGTATTTCGCTTCTGTTGTGCTTCGTAGTTTCTTGGTGATCGAACACCAAAAATTACACTGGGTTCAGAGATTATCTCCAGCATGTAATGTCTTCTGAAGGTAGCTTATTTGAACAGGATATAGTGGAATCCTCAATGCACGAAATATTTTCAGGTTTCCTTCAACAGATTTGACCAAGTTCTATAGTAGTTGCCCTTCAAACTGAGGACTATCTTATCTCAAAGCAAACCTAGCCTTTTAATTGGACAGTGTTTTTTCAAGGCATTTTGAGGGATTGAAGTGGTCTCTAAATCAGAAAAGTAGTGGTTATGCAGACAGACTGCGTCTAGTAGGGAGTTTTCCTGCCTGATGAGTACGCTTCCTTGATGTTACTTCCTACTTCAGTGCATGTGACGAAGTCTGATTTCGAGTTGCACCATACGCTAGTAAAAAATCAATAGGAATATGCTGCACGAAACTCAAGCAGCAGACACTGACTGGCCATTAAGCTAGCGTAAGCATTCAGTGGCCTAACTGACAGGGGTCAGGGATGCAAACCGCCCCCCTGGCAAGCTAAATCTGAAATCAGGCCCCCGCTTAGCTGATATTTCGATACTTAATGTTCTTTGGTTTTCGGTAGGTTGTTTCTTGCGTGTTTCGGAGTGTTTTGCAATGATTTCGTTTTTTTAGTAAAGACAGACATCCCTGGATTCATTTCTCAACGTTTCACTGAATGCTGGCTAGTGGGTCCCCTACGGTGACAAAGGGCGTACGCAAGGAGGGGTTGGGGTTAAAAAAAAACCTTGTGCTTGATATTTTACGAAAAGTTTATTACCTGCGCAAAGGAGATTAATTGTTTTCGCATACTTTTTGCTTGTTAATATGTCGACTTAATACAAATACCACGGAATAATTTACATACAAATTTAAAGGAACATCGAAAAAGGGCCAAAAAGTAATAATTACAGTAGGTTCCGGTGGGAATCTGCGTTATCGTCTGCGTCCAGAAACCATCTCACCATCTTTTGTAAGCCTTACGTCCACTACGCATGTTTAAGATTGTGTTCCGTCATAGTTCACTTTATCCGAAACAATTGCCTTTATTTTGTCTGCTAAAGCTGATCAGCGCAAGCGCTGACCGCATTGGTCACTTTACCAATTCTTGTAGCATGATGGAACTGTTGCACGAGCTCAAAAACAGCAGTTGTTAACACAGAAGCATTCAGGCATTTGATAACGTCTCAGCAGGGTAAAAGAAAACTAAGTTTGCTGGACTCCTATAGGCCTACATAACAAAAAATCAAAAGTTTTCTTGCGTACTTTATGCGCTTTCTCAATTCTTTTGTAGTTTAGCAAGATTCTATCTTGCAAACCGGGGTATGCGCCAGCCAGTCCAGCTGCACATTTTCTATGCTCGTCTGCGACGTGACATTAGCGCAGCTTCATTTTACAGTTGTAAATTGCTCTGACGCATTGATGAGCGTGTTTTACTCCCCTGTTTTAACGCGCAGCCTGATATTTTTGCAGTTATGAACTGCCGTGTCGTAGCGTTGAGTTTATATTCCTCCGATATCCTAACTTGGAGGACTGGTAGTTTATATTCAGTGCAATAACACATAAAATAAGGGGAATGGATGTAGAAAAATATGCATATTATGTCAACTAAGTTCCCCAAAACGTTGGTTTGGAAACATGACTATGACGTCAAATTGTGACGTCACAAACAGCGCACATCAAATACAAATGACCACCATATGTCACTGAATGAAACCCCCCCATGAAAATTTTCTGCGTACGCCACTGACGGTGACCAGTGGGACCCCTTCAGCTAAGTTCTTTCCCCCTGACTCAAATCTCTAGTTACGCCACTGTAAGCTTTGTCAGTGTTCGCTGGACCAGCCAGTTAATGAATTTCTAGACCTAATTTGTTTCAACGTTTTTCGGTCTTTCAGATAAACTTGCATAAACTCCCTTCACTAACCGTCAGTGTAAGTGGCGCTTTAGCTACTTTAGTGCTTCAGGGATGGAATTTCCAGCCAAGCAACCGTACTGTATTTGCTAGTCTATAAATTATCATGGTTTAAAGCAGTGGTTCCCAACCGGGGTGCCATTTGCAATGCCCATGGGGTGCCGCGGCTAATATGTTTTTCAATATATAACTGAAAAGATATTTTAAAAATGTCGCCAAACCTCAAACCAAATTGCTCGTGGGTTCGCCACTGGGTGCCGCAAATTATATTTCTCTTGATAGTGTGCTGAAAGCTCAAAAAGGTTGGGAACCACTGGTTTAAAGCTTACCTACATGGATTTCGGAAATTCCGTGGAATGCAAAACTCTCACTTTCATTTTTTATGTGGTGCAATGGAACAATAGGTTTTTGAAATAAGTTAGGTTTTTCTAAATTATATATTATAGTCCTTCACAGCTTAGAATCGAACACTAAGGTCTTAACAGAGTGCATATTTTGCCTAAACTAGGTAGGCATCATCAGCTCTGCGAAGGGCATGAAGTATAAAACAGAATTTCTTCAAGTGGCGTCCGAGAAAATTGATTGATTTTTATTTGTCAGCAGAGACGAAGTCCATAGTACAAATATACACTCTCTGCACAATCCAGGTCGATAAAAACAGAACATTTTACAAAGGCATTGAAGCTGGCTGTATCACAGGGTTACAGACACTTTCGCAACAGAACGTTTTGCAACGGCGTTGGAGGCAAAACCACAGGGTTACAGACATATACTTTACAGCTACACTATTGTTCGCGAACTCGTAACAATTGGTACAACACTACTGCAGGGTAGGACCCCAATTTCCAAACTGGTCGAGGCCAGGTAAACTTTTCATTTAATTTATTTGTTTGTGAGCAAAGACGAAGTCCATAGCATAAGCACACACATTCTGCAGAACGCTGGTTGATAAAAACAGACAAAACGTTTTACAAGGCATTGGAGCCGGCCGAATCACAGAGTTACTTTTTGCAACTGCGTTGACGGCAGAACCACAAGGTTACAGACACATTTTTAACACTATCGTTAGCTAACACGTAACACTTGCTGCAGGTTAGGGCGCCAATCCCTAAACTGGTCGAGGTCAGGTAAAATACGAGTGCGTTGTGACATGACACGCCGTCAATCAAACAGACACTGCAATGTTCGAGCACTCATTGACAAAGTAAAATGCGATTGTAGTGTTCAAAGAATAGGGACGAATGCAAACAATCTGATTGCATCACAGCACGCAAACAAATGTTAGACTTTCTGCATCTTTCGAGAAACAGGTACTGTACACATTTTTTCTTAACAGGGCCTCAAAGGTAGGAATGTTACATTGAACCTGATGGCTACTAACGCTCGCTCTCCAGGGCAGGTTGTATTGAGCTCTGCATCCAAAGTTGTAGGCCACACGCAATCTGTACATCCGTGACTTCCTGAAATTACACCATAACTGGGATGCATACATGAGCGCACAAAAGGAATGAAAAAGTACATTTTTAACTGCATTTGAACATCGGTAGAAAGAGGCTCGCAGCTTTTTTGCTGCACGATATTGATATCGCAGTTGTCTCTGAATGTCTTTGTCATCTGAGAGGTCAGTATCCAGTACAATACCTAGATATTTGTACTGGTTAACAGACTTTACCTTTTGACCACCTGTGCTTTTTGCACTCTTAGCTTAAACGTCACACAAACAGTTTTGTTGCAGTTGAAAATAATCCCATGTGATTCTGCATAAGCCTGAAAATAACCTTGTAGGTTTACATCATCCACCCAAATGCAAATCTTTCAATTGTAACTGTTTGTTGTACGCGCATGCACCGGATGAAATGTAACCTGTTTGATACGATACCGCGGTATGAGGCATGAAACCGACTGAAAACGGTTTGTTCCATCAGGGTGTGTACTTTTTTCATCTGATGAGCTTGCACACACTAGAAGATATGTTAATATTATTAGTTTTTTTGTAGTTATTTATTGCTGAATCGACAGTAAACCTCGATTAATCCGGTTCGTTTAATCCGGATCTTCGCCAATACCGCATAAAATCTCCTCTTTTCACAACTCGTAATCCAGTTATTTCTAACTTCCACGCTGTTGTGTTCTTAAGTTCGCTGTCTGGTCTCTAGAAAAGATTCGGCAGCTTTCAGACGCAACGCAAGCGTGCGCACAATCGCCAACAAGAGTACGCAGCTGCGCGCAACATTCGACTAATCGAAGACAAGGGCGTAGGCAAGGAGGTGGGTGGGGTTAACCCCCCACTGAGCTAGATATTTTAGAAACACTTTATTAGCTGCACAACGGATATTAATTGTTTTCGCATACTTTTTGCTTGTTAATTTGTCGACTAGATGCAAATACCACGGAAGGAATTTGCATGAAAATTTCAAGGAACATAACTGGACCAAAAAGTAATAATTAGGTTTTGGTGGGAATCTGGGTTGTCGTCTGCTTCCAGAAACCATCTCACCACTTTTTGCAGACCTTTCGTTCACTACGCATATTTTAGATTGTGTTCCGCGATAGTTCACTTTCTCCGAAACAATTCCCTTTATTTTGTCTGCTAAGACTGATCAGCGCAAGCGCTCACCGTATTGGCTGGCTGCGTTTCCGATTTCTGTAGCATGATAGAACAAAAACATCAGTTGTTAACATAGAAGCATTCAGGCATTTGATGATGTCTCAGCAGGGAAAAAGGAAAACTAAAAGTTTGCTGGACATCTGCACATAACAAAAAATCGAAAGTTTTCTTGCGCACTTTATGCGCATTCTCAATTCTTATGTTTTAGCAAGATTCGATGTTGCAAACAAGGTGTGCGCCAGCTGGCCCAGCTGCACACTTTCTATGCTTGACTGCTTGTATTCGATGAGACATTAGCGCAGCCTGATTTTGCAGTTGTTCCTGATGCAGTGATGTGTGTGCTTTACTCCCCTGTTTTAACGCGCAGCCTGGCAATTTGGCAGTTATGAGCTGCTGTGTCGTAGCGTTGAGTTTGTTTTCCTCCGATATCCTAACTTGGAGCGCTGATAGTTTATATTCAGTGCAGTGACACATAAAATAAGAGGAATGCGTGTCATAGAAGAGCATGCATATTATGTCAACAAACTTCGCTAAAACGTTGGTTTGGTAAAATGAATATGACTTCAAATTGTGACGTGACAAACAGCGCACACCAAATGCAAATGAACACCATAAGCCACTGATTGAAACCCCCATGAAAATTTTCTGTCTACGCCACCGATCGTAGAGATGATTATTACGTCACACACGGGCATAGCATATGGCGTTGAACGTAATGCTCAAGGCACGCAGCCGCACCACGGTTTCAGTCTATTGATCAGTGTTGAGTGTGCGTGCGCAGAGCATTATCTGTGATTGCATTGTACTCGGCAAGATGTGTGGAGGCATTACCTTCCAAATAGAGTGACTGCTTATGGATCAGTCGCAGAAATCTTTGCGTCAGTCCAAAATCCCAGATTTCTTCGCAGCCAAGTAATCTAAAACGATGAACTTAAGATTGTTCACAACTACCTGGATATGGCCGTTACTAGTCTGATGTACGAAAACATTGTAAATACATCAATAAATTCGTTTTGCTTCTGCGACAGTATCCTGTTGAGTCATAAATGTGTTCAATTTAAGTAACTTTCACCGATATCTCAGTACTAAGATGACGTAAGGCTAGAAACAACCATATTCGGTTAATCCGGATCCTCGCCTAAGCCGGATAAAATCGTGGGTCAAATCGAATCTGGATTAAGTGAGGTTTACTGTATATCTTAAAAAACAGCGGGATATTTTATGATTAAACCTAAACACTCAGGTGGAATAAACAACAGATCTTGGAGCCTCTGCCAAAGGGAGCCTTGAATCTCACTGAAAAGATTGTAACCGCAGACACCCACTTTACATAAGAAAGGAAAAGGCTACAGTAGGAGCAACTATGCAAAACAAACTATCAAATGTACAGTGACTTAACAAAAATAATTGTGCAGTAGGCTACAGAATGCGTGCTTACGTGCTATAACGTGCTTGCAAGAACATATTTACACCGCAACGCGGTTATAGTTTGTGCGTTATTTCAGGTAAAATGTCGCAACATAAACGCTTGTGCTCTGGTAAGTTACGGTCTTTCAATATTCCTTGGACAGCCGAACCTTGAAAAAAACAAAAAACCCTGATTGTACTTATTGCTCCCTGTGAATCCGACAAAGCTCGCAGCTTATGTGGTTCGCGGAATGGGAAGAATAATTTTTCAGGTAAGGTATCGCTTATACCAATTACAAGGGTGCTTACTTTGGACGTTTATTAACCACCTCACCTGGCCATTATGGTCTAATCCAGGGGTGGTCAACAGGTCGATCGCGATCGATCGGTCGATTGCAGAGTCTCAGCTTTATTGGATTTTATGACATTTTCTACTTGTGACTTGATTACCGACGGGTCGATCGCGAATTATCAAGAAATTTTCTAGTCGAACCCAGTCGAAGACAACCCCTGGTCTAATCGTAATACCCACACATAAATACCAAAGTACGACAAAATCATTTTTAACCTGCAGGAATGTTGGTGAGGCTGTCGGTCCAGGTTGATACATTTTAATGAATTAAGGTCTTTTGTTTGTTGAAATAGCGTAATCCCCACAAATACTGGAGATTATTTAGTTTTCAGATTTATTATTTTTTGGGGGGAAGGCTATCCCCAGTGGCGTAACTAGAGGTTTGAACCAGGGGGGGGCAAAACTGAGCTGAAGGGGGCCCACTGGTCACCGTAGGGGTGCAACTAGGCAACAATCAGAAAAAAAGGTAAGGAATGACAGTGAATCCGTGTGACGTGGATGTCTGCTAGATAAAAATATGAAGACGCCCCGAAAAACGCAAAAAACAACTTCCTACTGAAAACCGAAAGAATACTAAATATCAAAATGTCTCCAAAAGGAGGCCCAGTTTTTACATTTGTCTTGCAGGGGGGTGGCTCCCCCCCTACCCCCCGTCAGTTACGACACTGGCTATTCCACACTTCTTTTTAACATTACACTCGTGGTCAAATCAGTACTTCTTAACATATTCGCCGCCTCTTTCAACAGATGTAGTAGAGTAGTTCCTCGAAAGATCGATTGCTTACCTTGTTCAGATGCTTGTGTGTAGTCGGGCGTTGTCACATTGAAACACGTTAATTCGCCTCAAAATTAGACCTTACAGTGTATTTTTCACCATGTTTCAGCAGGTTCTCGGCGTATGCTTCAGAGTGGATTGGTTCTCGTCTTTGCAAAAAGCAAAAGAAACAATCTTTGGATATCCCAGAAAACAATGACCATGATTTTTCCAGCTGACTTCGGTGCATTTAATTTTTTGTGTCACGAAAACACCACATAACGCCGTCGCCATTGACTGCCTTGTGGACTCGGATTCGTATTTGCTGTGTTTAAGGTTTCATTTTCGTGAACTAATTGTATTCTCATATGAACGCGAACAGGATTTTCTTCAACAGTAAGGAGTTTGATTACTGCTCTTTGTTTTATACAAACTTCTAACGGGACGGGAGCCATCACAAAATAGGCTCAGGTAAACACATATCCTTGCTAACAAAAAAAGACAATTATATAGTTGAATCGCATGAGTACATGTGCCTTAACAGCTATTCCAAATTTCAACAAAAATTATTAAAAACCTGCTTCTTTTGACAAGATTGCGATACTTTTTGACTCATCCCAGAATTTACAAACCAGGCTTAAGATTGAGTTGGGGCATTAGAGTTTAATGTTTACAGATCTATCTTGGGGGGAGATTTTGTAACGACAAACATGATGCTGCAATGCAGTTCACTTTAAAAGCTGATAAATCGTAGTTGCCATAGCTCAACAAATTATTACCATTTATCGACACTTATCTCGCTACGGAACTATGTTTATTCTGTATTTGTGCTGATTGCGTGACTTTCAAACAGGGACGTCTGAACGGGGGTGCATGACGGGGACACTGCCTCCCCTGACCATTGAAAGGGGGGGGCAACGGGGGCACAAGTGTCTTTACATAACAGCATCATAGCTAATTTCAGGGACGTTGGAGAGCGGTGAGATGACGGAGTTATTTGCCCCTGCCATTCTACAAGGGGGGCAACGGGGCGGAGGTGCCTTTTCATAACGCAATCATAGGTTATTTTATGGTTTGTAAAGATCGACTTGAAACAAATTTATTGCAGCTGTTCGCGCACCCACAAAATCAGAATGGTTTTCTATAATTTCTGCTATTATTTATGAGGTCAACGTTGTTGTTGCGCAAAACAAGCATAATTGGTAATGATTTGTTTGTTTTTTACAAGCTTCCATTGCCCTCAACTCTTTTACTGCCCCCTGCCCTACCGCTGTTCCGGCGCTCGTGCCTTCGGATACCTTGAGTTAAAGAGAATATTTATGTGCGTTGGTTCAGTTGCCATCATCACTGTATACCTGTTTAGGATACAGTGACTGTTTGCATGTGAGGGAGACCGTATCGAATGTGAATTCATCAATTTTTGAAGTTAAATAAAAAGTTTATCGATCGTTTATTGAATCTGAGCCGGAACGAAACGCACCTAATTATAGCAATCTGTCAGGAACCAACACCATTGACAAAAGCAAACAAAATTTCTGAGATTTTGGCATTCGGATACACTTAATGGAAAAAATTGTGTTGTCCTTTTTGCAGGGTCGCAACCAGCTTGAATTTTCGAGGAGGGCAAAATGATTGCAACTTGTACTTAACAACTAAACACGGTTTTGAAAACTTAGGGGGAGGTAATTGCTCGTTTGCCCTCCTGGTTGCTGACATCGCTTTGCTCGCCGCTAAACAAACGTCGAAATCCAAATAAAAAAATGACAAAACCTTGCAAAAGAGATTTTGAAATTGTGCAAGGATTCAATTCGAAATAGCCTGTTTTTATCAATTTGCAAAGAGACGTTGAGAGAGAAGCTCTACAACAGGGGTGGGGAACCTGAGGCCCGCGTGAACATTTAATATGGTCTGCATTACAATTTTCGTTTCCCAAGTTAGAGTACAACATCGCGTCAAATCGATGCTCCAGGATAAGTAGGTGCTTAGACAGTAAGTCAAGCGAAGCCACTCTTCTTCATAGTTAGATAAAGGTAGAGCTTCAGGATCAAACCAATTGATTTTTGCGGCCCGGCAGCGATAGTGCACAATTCACGCGGCCCGTCATAGTAAATAGGTTCCCCAACCCTGCTCTACAATAAGTCTGCATTTCCAAAAATCTCCAGGTAATTTGTCTAAATTCACCACAATTTCTAATCTGATTTAAAGAAACAAAACCCATAGAAGTTTTTTTTTTACTTTTAGGTTTACTGCTGCTGACACACATGCGTTTCTTATAGACGTGTTAGCGTTACACACTTGGAAATGCAACCCTGTGTTTAAAAACATACCCAGAACTACCCGAAACCCTAGGCTTTATTGGCAAAACACTCTGGAGCATTGGCCCTCTGCTTTCCACCATGGTCAAAACATTTAATTCAGAAAAGTTAATCATATTTTCTATGATCGTGAAAGAATGGTAACAGTCCGGCCGTTTCAGAGCAATCCGTTGCACAACTGCCGCAAAAACTTTTCCTCTCCGCGGAAATACTTCAACGAAGGTAAATCACGCACACTCGACTGCACTGAAGCAATCGCATTCAAACAATCTTCGCCGCCGAATTCATCAGTAATAACAGTGGCATTTCGGCAGTCAAACAATTTGTTTTCCCTTACGCTCTGAGGGTTTTTTCCTTACATCTTACTTGTTTTCCCTTAAACCTCACTTGGAAGCTGCGGTTTCACAACAATGTACCACAGCTCTCAGCTAAATGTTTAGAACATGTCAGATGAGTGACGCTGTTTGTGTGAGACTTCAACTGATCAGAAATGAAGAAAAACCAGATTTTAAAGCAATGTTTTCCACAGCCACAGTTTCAGTACCAAAGCTCGGTCCAAGCGTCAATTAAGTCGATGACACTCGAAGTGAAAAACAGATTTTAAAACTGAGATTGCGTAGAATTGCGTGAAATCGATTTCACATAAAAAAATTTGCTGACGATTCGACCACGTCACCTTGCAGAGACTAATTGAATACAGGTATGTGCAAGCCACGATCATCGTGAGTATAGAAAGCGGAGGCCAGTCGGTTGATTCCTCAAAAGCGTGCAACACACCTAGAGCTTTTAACTGCCGCAGTGGAAGATTTAACGTAAACACAGAAATCTACGTGCTTTCCTTCACATCCGGGTTCAACAGCCACTCATCACATAATGTTTTATGCGGGTTTTACTTTCTTCACACATAGTACGAGCAACAAAGTGAAACAATAGCATCCCTGAGCGAACAAACACGAAAAAATCGCGAAGTTACATGAATAAAAGCATCATTCCTTAAATGCACAAGTCATATACAAGAAACATATCGCTTGAGGAAAAGTTTTCAGCAAACTCCACGATCTATCAAAGACAATAATTTAAACCATGGTGGCACACTAGGACTTCGCAAGTGTGACTCAAATCTAAGCAAAGATCTTGAATTGCAATGTTATTGATATGAGGAAAGAGCTCGCGACACGTCTTGGCATACAACTAAGTGACAGGAGCTCAGTTGCAGCGATTGAAGTGTTTCGAGGATTGCGGTTGAATTAAACGTTAACCGGAAAAGCAGGTTGGTCGTCGCACTTGTGTATTGAAGCATCTGCTCCTTTTAATTTTAAAGTTTAGCTTTTTTTTGAAAACCAATTACATGAGTAACGAACAGAGACAAAGTCGAGTGTAGCGTGCAGGGTAGCCGCCATCAATTAACATTTAAAGCCAAAAGCTGCTATTCATTTACATTACTTGTAGCAATGCATTATGCATTCAGTATGCTTCCACATCAAAGTCGGGATAACATCGCATGTTCATTTACAGCAAACGACGTTATGTGCAGTTGTTGACGTGAAACCAGCATCGCTTTACAGCAGCATTAATGGCAATTAACAGCAGCATAGACGATTGTCAGTAAAGCTATTGGGAACAGTGTTTTTTATTCTTTTAGAAGTATGAGAACAGAAGCAATGAGTGGCAGTCTAAAAAAACACTTTAAGCATGTTGAAATAATCTGGAAAGGTAACTAGTGATATAACTACATTTAGAAGCAAAACTAACTCAATTGATTCAGGATAAGAGTACGTACAATTTTGTTTTGAAAATACTGTAGGTATCATAGTCAAACAGTGACACCCTACCATGCTTTTACTTTTTAATCATGACAAAAACTCACGATTTACAGTTTAATGTAATGTTGAGAATAACAGTACACTGAGAAAACGCATTGTTACAGTTCTGGGCAAGACACAACCGCGCTTTCTTGTTATCTTTCGCCAAATTAAGAACTTTGCTAAACAGCAGTGATACTTGCAGCATGCCTTTGTCCAGGGAACAATATATTCAGAAATCAAACTGCACACGTGTAATCTCCATGGGTCACTAAACGTAGCGGACAAAGCGCTAAATAACCGCAGCGCACGATCGTAACCACAATGCTGAGACTGCGTGCATTCCAGGAATTAAAAAATAAACTCAATATCCAGGTATGAAAACAATATCGCTGCAAATCACAGTACGGGGGTAATGACGCTTAAATATTAAAATGCAAGTAGGGGAGTAATTAGTCTCCACAAACGCGACGCAACCGAATCAAACAGCAAAATTTTCAAACAGGAAACGATTACACGTAACTCTACATATTCTCAGTCCTGAAATCTTATTGAAATACAAATACAAAATTTGAATAATGCAGTACTTGAGGACTGCGGATATGGAGAGCTACGCAAAATCGATATCCTATTTAAAAAAAAGTTGATAGATTCCACTGCATCGCCTTTGTGGAGACTAATTACTTGAACACAGACATGTGCAAGCCTGGATCATTCCAAAGTTATGAAGGCAGAGCCCAGTCGGCTGATTCCTCGAAAAATCACAGCAAACTTTTAATCATTGCAAGAAGGAAAGGTTACAATACTTTTTTAAATTATTGCAGGAAGGAAAGGTTACAATACAGACAGCAACTCGTAACCATAACGCATAATCGGAAAATGTTTGGCGCAAGACCTAGCTTTCTGTCTGACTGCAGAACAATACAAGGACGCTTCGAGCTCCTGGTTGATGCAAGCCGGCAGAGTTCAGTTGCGTTCTGAGCGCACTTGGTACCTCGAAAGTGTTGGCAATTGACAGTGACGATGCCCCATCAACAATCCCTGCGCACGGTTGTAGCGGAAGCATGCTTCAACAGCAAGATGGTTCACGTTGCCGAGTAACGACCTTCGAGGATGGTTTGCAGCAACGCACCGACCTGGGAGGAAGCGAGATGCGATCAAAAGCAGAATGCAACGCGAGCCGCGTTTCAGCAACAGAGAAACCACAAATAAGCGCCGAAAACGTTTGAAGAGCGATACGAGGTTGTTGCACTGACGGTAAAGATGGACGGTCCTGGTCAGTCACGTTCCCAAACAAGAGTAGCTTCGAGCAACGAACGTACCGAAGACTGAAGAGAACTGCTTCATGGCTAACGAGAACTTACGATTATAGCTGAGACTGCATTCAAGTGAAATTGGCAGTCAAAATTTAATTCCAATTGCCAAACACTGCGAAATCAATCATTAAAGCTGCGCTGTGCGCACAGATTAAGAACAAGACATTCTTGCGCTTGAGCTTCTTCAACACCATTCTTTAAACCTAATGACGTGAGTGATTGCAACGAAACTGCCAATAACATGTTCGCAAGCATAAGACATCAATGGATGTGAAAAAGAGGCTGTCATCTGAGCTTGTTTGCAACACGACGCGCAAAATAGACCCAAACACACGTAATGACGAAACACTAAATTCGTTGCTGGTATTTTTGCCATCGTTACGTAAAACCTTGGATACCAAAAAAATTCTAATTGATAAAGAGCGTCAGTTACTTCACAATGGAATTGAAGGCTCGAAGGTCGGTGTGAGATGAAAACAATTCGCATGCGTGTATTCGCCGTAGGAACTTCATTGCAACTCTTCAGGTTTGTAAAAATGAAAAATTTTGACCCGAAAAATATTTTCTGACCACGTTTCTGAAGTTGTTATTGAGCGACTGCTCCACACAAACACTTGATCCAGGAAACAGCGGATTGCCTTAGAAGTCAATTGCTGTGTATTTTAACAAAACACGCAACTGGCACAGTAGATGGCAGAAGGTAACCCTCAAACCCGGGTCAAAAAAGTTCATAGGACGAGAACCAACAGTAAGATGATAGATTTAGTAGAACAATTTTTCGCAAGTCAGTCTGATCTACCCCGAGGGGGCAATTTAATAGAACTTTGTCCGAGGCAGCAAGGCGGTTACGTAGTAACTGACACAACAAGGGTTATGTCAACGTGAGGGCCGTGTGTTCACCAAAGGCCGGCAGCCATTATCAAGACAAAGGCTGTTACGTAACGAGGCGCGAGGCCACACAGCTGCACGTCGTCAGTTTGGAATTTCAGGGCACGTGATGTTTCGGTCGAGCCACGAAGCATTTCGGCAACAAGCGACCCGAGCCTCCATGCTGGTGCACCGCGCGGTCACGTAGTAACGTGCTGAATGAATCAAGCCGCGGAACAAGACTCAACGCACACAACGCTCGCACGGTCACGCACGCAATTCCGGCCGATCAGCGAAGGTAGGAGCGGTAGCTACTTCACTTGCAGAGATGACTTCTTCGACAGATTTACACATCCGTCGCATCTTTTCAGATGACTGCTTGAGCGCTCAGTTCGCTAAGACTGAAATTTCTATTTTACGGTGCCAGCGGTTCCCACAACGCCAACCTACGCAGTCAGTGCACGCCATAAATTCAAATCAAAAAACAGTTTCGATAATTCTTGCCAATGTATCGAAGCACCAACGCATCGTGACAAACACCCACCTCTTCTGTGCTGCCCAACACAACACCGAGCATTTTTTCAATGTTTCGCATGACGGAAATGCGTTGCTGCGCAGACAACGTGGATCCGATTTGCTGTTGGAATGGCGAACCTTTGTACCAGAAATTAACAGACACTGTCACAGGTGGGATCTCCGCTGCTGAGGAATCGCACGAGAGAGTGGAGGTAGAAAAATCACGGTCCGCCGGTTCTTTGCTCACGAGGGACTCGATTTGATGCCACCTACAAACGCAACCACGTGACTCGCTATTGATTTCGTTTGAAACGCAACCAAAGCACGTTTCACTGTGACCTGAACTCCATCGATCACTGACCGGAATTTTGTCCATGCAAAACTCAATTCTAAAAGCTACAGTATCGATCAACACATGAGCTTTACAGCTACAACTTGAAGTACACTTTAACTTAAGCTAATTGGACAGACTATTCATGGATATATATATCTACAGTATATATAGTGTAATAAGCATTAACCAATGTTGTGTTTTCAGGCGGGAGCTCCAACAAGTCAACAATCAAGCTTATTTTTCACAGCATGACCACACACAAATGACAAAAATTACCGCACAATGCAAACTTGAAATTGAGAGGATAAACGTTTTTGTATGAAAATGCTTGACACTAAAAACCGAGCTACACAATAGAACGAATTTTGCCTTTTCACCAAACAATGGTTCAACCTTCATGCATGAGGGTCAACCGTACGACTCAACATGACACGTCAATAAGGACTTGATCTATTTTGAGTGACGAGCCAACATCACAGGAATTACAAGTTTAATGGCAATTATCGAAGTCGAATAGATGGTAGGGATAGTAACAATTGACCCCACTCACGTTGGCACATGGCTGCCAAGACACAAGGCGGCAAAACACAGTGTTATTCTCCAAGACTTACCAATACATGGGGATGTAAAGCACGTCGCCTGGTCCGACTACAGCTTCGCAAGCTCGGGCATTTCGGAACTTGGGAAACTTATGGTAATCTGGGTTACTGAAGTCAACCTGGAAAATCAAATAAAGATAAATACTTTTATTAAAGAGAAATGTTTTTTGAGGAATTGAAACAACAAGCAGCAAAAGACCACATTCGATGACAAATCGTTTTTACGCTGGCACGAGCCATACAACCTTTGAACCGCGTGCTAACAATTTCGGATCTAAATCCAACTTCAACGAAAAAATCGTAAAATAACTTTCGCTACTACGAAAACTATTCTTCATCCAAAATTTTGTTTGGAGCGAATTGTTTAAAGAGGAATTTCTACATAATTTTTTCCGTAAACAGGGGTTCTTAGAAATAATTACAAATATGTTTGAAACATTCGTGGCTTTGAAAACTGGATCACTAAACAAAATCATTTAATCCCGTACGTTTTGTCTGCATATGCAGAAGCAATGCTTGCAGTGAGCCTGCAGCAGTTGTATCACATAGTCTAGTAAAAAAGTTTACTTTTTCATTCCGACTACTTTTCGCTAGTTTTACAAACATCATGTTTCGAAAAATTCTAGAGAGCAGTCACTGTCGCAGTGCATTAGATTGGCACACGACGCCATTCCACACCGCCTGCAGTTACTGTTCGACATCTTTCTTCAATATATCCATCAACATAACCCGTGTTGTGCATCTAATGATCGCACTAGTGCATGAACGAATCGCTTCACAATGAAATTTTTGCCCAACGCAACAAACTGTGAAAGTTCCTTCAGAAGCACTAATACAAAATCTTGATTATTTAGTGTTTTAAACAAAAGACTTGAGGATGAATACTGAATAAGAAAAATATATAGACCCTAAAAAATCGATAGGAACTTCTGTTTTGCTACAGAAGGACTATATCTGTAGGTGTGCATGTAAATCTTTAAAACATGGCATTCACCACAGCAGGGGCAGATTATGGTTTGCTAAGCAATACGGAGTAGACACACAAACGTAAGTATGACTTCTGTTGTCCGGACTTATGATGCGTTAGAAAACGCGAAACTAGTTTCTCCGTCAATAAACTGTGACTGATTTACTTGCCACCATCTTTGTGGCCTATAACTATGAAAAATAGATACGCTTGCAAGTTTTAATCGTCGCAAAAGAATGAAAGCAGAAAGCAGGCAGATTCCTCAGAAGCTTGCTGCAAGGCTTAAGTTTGTTTGTTGTAAAATATTTCGATTGCAAAGTATACCTGGCTCTGTCGGTCGCACGGATGAGATACTGGATGTGGGTACAAGCACTCGAATTGGTCAGGTGAAAACAAGATGCATCTTTTATAACCAACAGCTTGTGCAAAGAAATTCTCTTGCTCATCGTAATGAACTGGCGTGATGTTACCTTTGAAACAAGGTGTAAAATTTGAAACTTGGATAGAACTCTTATCAATACAGTTGCATTCTATTTGTCACTTCCACACTTAAACCTTATAAAAGCACAGAACAGTCTATCACACACTTAATTAAACATGTTTGGTGTTTTACAGTACATCTTACGATAAAATGAAAGTTAATCTCAACATAGTTTTTGCTGCTAGGCACCCCATATCAATGGTTCTTAACCTGTGGGTAATTACCCCCAAAGGTGTAATTTGACATTTTGGATGGTAATTTAGATTTTCGTTTTTTGGTTACATTTCACTATGACATCTGTAAAACCAAAATGTCGAAAATGATGTCTATCCTCCACTCTGCATAGGTTTGACAGCTTGACAGCAAAAAAGCAGTACGACAGCCTTCCCAATGCATATATATTTTAATGGACATTTGAATGCAAATGATGATTTCACTTTTGTGTCTGTTTATTACTAATTGATTGCAAGCTGTAATTTGCTACTTTTTGAAAAGGAGGTTTAAATTGAAATCCATCAGGTTCTTCTCAAAGAGTAATGATATTAACCACTGCCCCATATATATCATGCAAGTTATATAAGCCATATATGCTATTTTCCACAAACTGTCAAGATATGCCAAACCCAAAATTATAATATGCTTACTACATGCCAAACACTCATGTGTAAGTGTGTGCATGTACACTAATATTCTACTATTTGTTGACTTAATGCACACAGAGTTAATTACCTTCCTGTCCAACCAAAAGCAAGTTGGAAGAAAGGTCTCCCCAATTTAGGGTTTCCTGAAATTGTGTGACCCATCGCCAATTGAACCTCATGAAGTCATCAACAATCTGTGCTCCCACACTGTCATTTAACATCTGCTGAAGATAGACTCTGAAAGAGCAAAGCATTAAAACTTCACAATAAGCATATATAATGCCAAAAATCACATTGTAGTATTAAGCTTACTCTGTAGATGATGCATACATGAAATCACTCGACACTGGTTTATGGTATGCCTGTTTTACAATCACGGTACCATGATAATTTGCACAAGGGATCCCCAAGTTTGTGGTAGAGGTTGTTTTTAAAACTCAGTAGTGGGAATTTTCTGTCAGAAATCAAGGCTAAGCATATAAATGCAATTGTTCTTAAATGATGAAAAATAAATTTGCTAAAACAAGTGCTATGTTATGCTTTAACCTGTAAATTTTAGAATACAAAACAAACAGTGTATACCTCTCATTTGAAATATGTCCACAATTCCTGAGTTTTTCCACAAATTGAGAAAAGGTCATTTCATGTCGGACTGTTGGTTGTTTAAAAGAGTTTCGTTGCTTCATTCGGTTGTTATCAAAATACTGAAAACAAAAAAATTGTGGACATCAGTGTAGTGCAATATATACACATCCAATAAGCACATACATTTACAACATACAGGAGTTACTGCATTTACAACTCACTTTAAAAGTGTTGTTTTTAGAGATGTAAACACAATTTAACCCATCTCCAAGGTTTTTTGTTAAATAACCCAAATTCCACTTCATAGCAGGTTCCACCAAGTTTGAGTCCGTGATGACAACAGGTTGCTAAAGATAAAAACATTTGGGATTGAAAGTATATTCATTCAAAACATGGCACATTTATAAACAAAACTACAAGAAAGTTATTTCAATAGAAGTTTTAGGCTATGAATAACTTTTACAAAGGTAATCAAATATGCCACTAAAATAATGGTAAAGGTAATTGCTCAACTTAACTTACTGAATTTCTGATCAAATGATACAATCGTGGATCTTTTACAGACAAGCGAGGTATTTGTGCAGATGGGAATGGATATACATTTATAGAAGCAGGATCATAACCACATTCAATTGGAGAATCAACCATTTTTTCTTCCATCACAGACGATTCATCAATAATTAGTTCACCCATATATAACCTGATTATAAAAAACACTGAAATACAATTTTGATTTTAAGCATCATCATAAATAATCGGTGAGATGAAGGAAGTATTAAAAAACAAGAAGCAGTAAATCTGTAGTTCAAGACTATTTTTCCATATTAGCAAGTAACAAAAGAAAGTTTCCTGACTAAGCTTTAGTTACTAAGTTAGCCGTGTACATTTAGGAACATTACTACCACGGCACTACCAGTGCTTCAGTTCTTGACTAGCATAAAAGCTAAAACCAATGAGTTCAGAGGGTCTCTTGTGAGGCTGTAACTTTACAGACCAGATAACCTACTACTTAGTATGTTTTTAACAGGTGCTATTAACACAACTTTTAGGGAATTATAAAAAAAAATTGTGTTACAATCTGCTACACGATACAAGTTAAGTTTTCACCACGTACAGTATACAGCGCACTATAACTGTAGCTGGACAGGTTACTCGAATAGCTCGAACTTGCCTCCGTCCGTCAATAAAATTGAAGAACTTCAACTTGGAGACGACTGTACATGTGTTAAACTTAACCTTTGTCCTGCAGTACAATAGTGTAGGCCTATAGTGTACTATATAGTGTAGCCTAGCAACATTTTTCACAAGCATATTTAAAGTCAGACCAGTCTGATAGTATGTGCCAACCAGCAACTGTCTCAAAAAAGCCAAAATATTGAAAAGAAAAAGCCAAGAAGCTAAACAACTTTTTTGACGCCAAAGCAGTTGGCAACTGCTTCTGAAATATAAGCCAAATTTGTGACATTTGGCGTCAAACAAGCCAATCTGGCAACCCTGCTTTATGTCAACCACGTGCTTAAATGCTCTAAGTTACAGAGCCTGCGTTTTTCCATCAGGCTGGCGCACCTTCTTCTCAGATTGTGTGCTATGTGCTCAACACATAGTTGATTGACAAGAACACTTGTTGACAAGGCAGAAGGTACTCTAGGATCGCAAGGTGGTGGATTGGATATTGGTTGGACCACGAACAAGGAGCTCTAGCGCCATCATACCGAAAGTTTGTTTTCTTCGTTACAATGATAGCAAGGCAGTCAAGTGTTGAACATGATCCGGTGTCAAGCGAAATTGCTGACCTCTGCGAAAATTCTGACCTGTTATTGTTTTTCAGTTATTTTGTTTCTCAGAATAAAGAAATAAAGTCTGGCAATTAGTTTTTTGATGTGTGTTATGTAAATTAGAACATTTTGGTTAGATGTCAGGTACCTACAAGAAGCTACAGCAGGGGAATAACTTTAACCATTGAAAATTTTCGGACTTAGTCCTTGACCTCAATTATTTTTCTTTTTCTCACCCTAACCCAATCGTAACACGACATACTTACCTAAACACGAATTCCTAAGCCCTAATAATCAGGTTTGTCTGCTTATTTGGTATACAGAAGGCGTATGCAGAATCGCATGGGATTATTTTCAACTGCAACAAAACTGTTTGTATGACGTTTAAGGCTAAAAGTGCAAGAAGCACAGCCACTCCAGTCTTGAAATTGGGGGGTCAATTCGTAAATTCTGTTGACCAATACAAATATCTGGGGATAGTATTGGATACTGAGCTC
>Ga0210059_1001738_pt1 | contig 33264 bp, 22 predicted proteins | sample Ectturendosymbi2_FD_188042 | JGI IMG/M metagenome (GOLD analysis project Ga0210059, IMG submission 188042) | Ecteinascidia turbinata endosymbiont from Florida, USA - Sample 2 (SPAdes) (version 2) | ecosystem: Host-associated > Tunicates > Ascidians > Unclassified | place: Key West, Florida... | reverse complement strand
GGGGCTTCACGGCCTCTCCTGCATTAAGAATGCGGGCCGCTTCCCCAGACATTCAGCCATAAACTCCATCCTCAAACGATCACTGACCCGCATTGGTCTCCCCTCCGTCTTTGAGCCCGTTGGCCTGACGAAAGATAAAAGAAGGCCCGATGGTTTGACCCTGAACCCCTGGTACAGAGGCAGGAGCCTTGTATGGGACGCGACAGTTGTGGACACCTTTTCAGAAAGCCACTACATAGTCAGTGCCGCTATACCAGGCAGTGTAGCAACTGATGCTGAGACCGACATATGCCGGAAATACATTGACCTTCTTGACAATTATTACTTTCAACCAGTTGCAATCGAAAACACTGGTGTGTATGACAAGTCCACTGCCGCCTTCTTGAGCTGTCTCGCAAAAAAACTTGTTGACATTTCAGGCGACCCCAGGGAGGGACAGTGGCTCCGCCAGCGCCTGTCTTTGGCCATGGTCAGAGGCAGCACCGCTAGCATATTGGCCTGTGTGCAAGTTTGATCTGATTTTAGCCACCCTCAATGCATTAACCAGTGTTCCTGCCCGTCACTTGCCTCTCTTCAATGAATAGCAATCGCCCTCCGAATGTCTGTGTTTTCTGTGAGTTTTATTGTCTTCAGTATGTTTTTTCACGCTTTCTGTAACCCCCCTGTGCAGTATTGTTTTGCTCCCCTCTTCAGCTATCCTGACTAACCTCACTTTGTTTATTTTTCATGTACCTAACACTACTGTGTCGCTGTTTACTGTCAAACCTTTTTGTAATCTGTCCTTGCCTCTGTCTGTCCAACTCCATTTGGGGTGCTATGCGCCTGGTGGAACACATACACAATGACGGTACTCCATCACGGTCTGTACAAGTTTACTGTTTCTTTTCTTGCTTGATATTTTTGTGTAAAGAAAAACATGAAATTTATATTTTTTTTTACTTGTAGGGCATTTTAGGAAAATAAAGTTGTAGCATTACCTCTACACTCACAGGAACAATTCCAAATCTTCATCTTCCACATTTTCTACAGCGTTTCCACTCGAACGTTTGGCGTTATGGGTTGCCAGATATGCTACAATTTTATTCTTTTATGAATTGCCAGATAACTTTTGAGAAAATACAACAAGCACTGTCGAAACAGCCTGATAACACTCTTCAGCAAGATATTTAAAAAGCCAAAACAACAATCTGATAGAATGTGCCAACTGCCTTCAAAAAAAAGCCAAATATTGAAAATAAAAAGCCAAAAAGCCAAACAATTTTTTTGACGCCAGCTGCCTCTAAAAAAAGCCAAATTTGTGAAATTTGGCGTCAAAAATGCCATTCTGGCAACCCTTGTTGAAATCAGTTGTTCCCATTTTATGCATATGGATGGAAAAGTTTGAGAGAAATATGATTATGCCGTCACAACAGGGCCCACCACAACGGTCTGGGCTGTCTCTACGATTGCAGCCCTCGATTCACTGCATTCGCTGTGGAGCAACTACGAATTTCAACGTTAAATATTTGGTCTACAACTGTAGGCAGCCTACACGAATTTTTCTTTGTTAAGTACAAAATGAAATATTTTATACAATATTTTCAAATTGGTGGCATATTGATACCATCCGGGTATTCCCGGGAATTTTGTTCGGAAAACCGGAAAATGAAAAAACTCACAAATTCCCGGGAATTCTCGAAACCGGGATCCCGGTTTCCAAACCCTAATGACTGATCAGCGCAAGCGCTGGCCGTATTGGCTACATTACCAAATTCTGTAGCATGATAGAACTGTTGCACGAGCTCAGAACAGCAGTTTTTAACTTAGAAGCATTCAGGCATTTGATAATGTCTCAGCAGGGAAAAAGGAAAACTAAGTTTTCTGGACATCTATACATAACAAAAAATTGAAAGTTTTCTTGCGTACTTCATGCACATTCTCAATTCTTGTGTAATGTGTAGTTTAGCAAGATTCGATCTTGCAAACCGGGGTGTGCGCCAGCCAATCCAGCCGCACACCTATGCTCGACTGCTCGTGTTCGACGAGACATTAGCGCCAGCCTCATTTTGCAGCAGTATTGCCAGATGGTTGTCACCTAAACCTGCTAAATCGCGTCACGAAAAACTGCTAGATCCTGCTAAAAACAAGGTCACAAATTTTCAGCTAAAACCTGCTAAAAATAGTGAAATTCTGCTAAAAAACTGATATTTTTGAGGTGTTTAAAATATATTTGTAAAGCTATATATCAATTTTTGGTCTTGCACTCACTATCAATGCAACAGACAATAGGCCTATGACTTCCTGGCAGAACTGAACCGCCTAGAAAAATCGCATGTGTCATGGAATATAAACACATGTTGCCAATGTAGTCTTTTAACCCAATGCGCTCACTAAGCACAGAAGCAAATATTAAGGCTTCACAAAGGAACACCTGTAAATACCACAACATCACTAAGATCACTAAGATTGCTAAGACAAGATCACAAAGATTGCTAAGCAGGCCCGTAACAAGGGAGGGCGAAGTCCCCCTAGAACATTTTTCGCCCCTCCGGAAAATGTGTTGGACATACTGTAGTTCAAAAATTTAAGCGCCTCTCGGAAAACTCTTCGCCTCTCCTGTGTCCCAAGCTGGTTACAGGCCTGTTGCTAAGATCGCTAAAATGACTAAGATTACTAAGATTAATTTCTTCTCTTCGCATTCTTGACGATCTTAGTAATCACGGCGATCTTAGTGATCTTGGCGATCTTAGTAATCTTACATGTTATTATGATGCAATTATCTTCTTGAAGCAACTTCGCTGAGTCATAGTAGAAATTCCAATGGTAGTACAATAGCAATGGTGCATTTATGCATCCAAATAATTAAAGGCAGCGAGTTGTGCCTGATGGTCTATGTGTTGCCCATTATAAAGCGTCAGAAAGAAATTTTTTGATGAAGGTGTGAAAGTTTTCATCTGCAAAAATGGTTGGAACAAATATTTGGCCAGGACTTTGTTACCTGCTAAACCTGCTAAACAGTTTTCAAAATCCTGCTAGAAAATCAGCTAGCTGGTGGATTGAAAAATTTTCAGCTAACAGTGAGAAAAACCTGCTAGATCTAGCAGCAAAACAGCTAAAATGGCAACACTGTTTTGCAGTTGTAAATTGCTCTGACGCAGTGATGAGTGTGTTTTATTCCCCTTTTTCAACACGCAGCCAAAATTTTGCAGTTATGAACTCCCGTGTCGCAGCATTGAGTTTATTTTCTTCCGATATCCAAACTTGGAACGCTGATAGTTTATATTCAGTGCAATGACACGTAAAATAAGGGGAGGGCATGTAGAAGAATATGCATATTATGTCAACAAACTTCGCCAAACGTTGGTTTGGAAACATGAATATGACGTCAAATTGTGACGTCACAAAGACCGCACACCAGAAACAAATGACCACCATATACCACTGAATGAACCACCCCTATGAAAATTTTCTGCGTACGCCACTGGCAATGGTATAGTCACATAATTTATGATTTAACATTTATTCACTTGTTCAAGAATATTTTTAACTTAGGGCACCGCGCTGCCTTAATCCGGCACTGCCTAGGGTCCTCTACTTCGGGGGCCCCAAAATTTTGAGAGTAAGGACAATTTCCGGTGTTTCTGTAAGCAATTATATTTGTATTTTGGTTCAACCCACGTTTTATTCTATGCTGCTAACAAAAGATTTCTATAGAAGAATGGGCGCGAAAGACTGAAGTGAATAATGACGATGAGAATCCTCTTTTTATGGCGTTGACGTATGATGGGTGGTACAAAACGTCTGGATACATTCTTCAGATGACACGAGGCCAGTGAGGTACTCATCTCAATAAATATGTGATGTGATTCAGTGGCGGATTTCAGGGTGTTCAGTGCGCACCTGGATATGAAGAAAAAATTAAACAAATCGGGTTTAGGGAATCGTTAGCGATTAATGCCAAGAACTGCCTTTATTTGTATCGTTTTCTTATGCAGCGGATATATTTGGTAACATGACCGAACTATTTTTGCTTGTCTGCTCAAGCATGACTACAGGTTGTTCAAGAACACCCCAAGTTAAATAAATAAGCAATGAAAAAGAAAGAGCCAGTGGACCCAAAATATAGTATAGAGCAGTGGTTCTCAAACTGTGTGCTGTGCCGCGAGAGATTCTCAGGTGTGCCGCGGAACTTTTTGGAATTTTTAAAAATCATCAACTCGTATTACAATTAGGCAAGCATGCGCGACTTGAATGTACACTATTCATTAGATCAGCGCTCTTCAACCGGTGTGCACGGGGCATCAAAATATGCATAGGGTGCACCACCAAGAAAGAGTTCACAAAGGTGCATCACAAACTTGTCACACTAAACAGATAATTCATACAAAAACTTTCTGTTTGCAAAAATGAACCATTAACCAACCAATGACTTTCAGGATTTCACTGAGACTTTGCAGATTCTAAAGTGTGGTGCATAAGCATCGCACCACATCAAGCTAATTGTATCTAGATCATTATTTGTGAATCATAAGCAACAGACTATAAGCCATTATCAATTAAATTATGTAGCTAAGTTACTGAATTAGGGGACTTGCTTATTTAGACCAGGGTACTTACAGACATGGGCGCAATTATGTGGGGGACACCGGGGAAGTGTCAGTAAATAGGGTGCATGAGTTTAAGTGCTTAAGTAAATAGGTTGCATGAGTTCGTCAAAACATCTTTAAGGGTGCACCGTAACGATAAAGGTTGAAGAGCACTGCATTAGATAACTGATAATAACATGGTACTTTCCTATTGCCTTGCAGCTGTAGTAAGGGTGATTGTCTCGTTATAATTGGATTGTCACCTTATCATTGCTAAGTAGTAACGTATTTTGAAACAAGACGTCCCTTTAACCATGCTGACTTCAAAGCTGAGCTGGGCTAACAGGAAAGCAATTGTATTTAGTCTGATTTAATGACACAATGGTAAGGTTTTTAGATATTTAGTTGGGTAGTTAATCCATTTGGAATCAATGAATTAAGCAATCTTTCTACCGAAGAGGAAGAGCAGCTCATCATGGGCGTCCCCAGGGGGGCAAACGGGCATTTGCATCCCCTTTGAAATTGAGACTAAGAACCAAAATTTTCCAGAAAACCTGACGTCAGCAGCTCAATCCCGATTAATTGATTCAATTCTTGCAATAAGGATTGCGGAGTCGGAGGTAAAATATCCGACTTTCTAAAATCTCTGACTCCCGACTCTGACCCCGACTTTCCAAAATTTCCGACTCTGACACCTTAACATTAAGGGAGTGAAATTTGGCTGGTAAATTGAATGGAAATCGTGGTACACAGCAAGAAATCTCTGTTTCAACAAAAGTTTCAAAACAAATTGTTCCATTTCAACAGAAATTTCCAGTTTAGGAGGATGATGTAAAAAATGATCGAATTGGCCATCGTCATCCGAAGTCGGAGCCGGACAAAAAATCCGACTCCGACTCTCAGTGCTGTCAGGAATCCGACTCCGCCCAAAACCTCCGACTCCTTACGACTCCGCAACCCTGCTTGCAATGACACTTTATTTCCCGCTATTACACTCACACTGCACAAGGCAACAGGGCAATAGCAACCCCCAGAAATTTTTCAGATGTTAGGTACAACAACAAGTTACCATCAATTCCTCCGCGAAAACAGTGCAACAACATGTCACGACCATTTTGCCCCACGAAAACATCAGCTGGTTGCGGCCCTGTGCCTGAGTCAATGGCTTGTTCAAAATGAAGGCTTATTCAGGCTTCTTTTCGCACAGTATAAAAACTACATCGTGGCTTGTTATTCATGCAGCCTTGTCGGAATCCGTCTTAATCATTAAGATTTTGGTACACGAAAAGCGGAAGTGCTAAATAGCCTTATAATAAATACTACGGCCAAAGCAAACGATAGTTGTATCGTTTGCTTTGGCCGTAGTATTTATCATTAAGATTTATTTCTGACTTCTGAATAAATGCAAAGCTGTATTTGCTGTGGCGTGTTTTTATGATTTATCTGCTCATTTTAAAAAATCCCGTGTCGTGTTCTAACTTTGGTAAGTTATGCGAAAGTCTTGTCAACATAGGCCTATGGGACAGGTCTACTTCTCATTACTTGAAAAAATTTTGCGAGGACGTATTACTTTCATGTTTTTCACCGCTCATGTTGTTCTGGCCGTTGATTAAAATGTGACTTGCTTGTAGAAAGTGCTCAAAAATGATATTAGGCAGTTTATGAACAGAAAAATCATTTCTGATAGCCGAAGTGTAGAAAACATGCCAGACTATACATTGAGAAGTGAGGTTCAACTAGGACAGCACAGGCTAATGACCAGGGACGCCGGAGAGCGGCGGAATATAACGGAGCATTGTTCCCCTGTCCTTACATAAGGGGTGCAACGGGGGCATTGGCGCCTTTTCATAACAGTATCACAGGTCATTTCATTGTTTGCAAAGATCGAGTTGAAACAAACTTATTGCAACTATTCGCGCACGCAGGCGATTCAGAATGGTTTTCTATTATTTTTGTTATTATTTTTGAGATCAACATCGTTGCTGAACAGAAACAAGCATAATTGGTAACAATTTTTATGTTTTTTATAAGTTTCCATTGCCCTCAACTCTTTTACTGCATCCCCTGCCCTACAGCTGCTCCTTGCGTCCCTGCTGTGATGACAGCACCACAAACGTAGTTGTGGATATATCAAGTCAATTCATACTCAGTTGTCTGCAGTTCGCAATAATAACGATATTGGATTATATGTCAATTCAGCAAAAGCTGTAACGGTTAACAGAAAGTGCACCCTTTTGGCAACCTCGTATACGCTTCCGCCTGAATACGATTTTAAAAAGGATCCGAATGGAGCACGTGCCTTTATGGGGGAATTTTTTGCGGTAAAAAATAAGTAAATCTTTTATTGAACGTCCGTTTGCCAGCAAAACGATAAGCAAAATGTCCATATTCCCCCCTGAAAAATTTCGGCGGACGCCCATGCAGCTCACTGACGCACAAAACAACCGTGTTTTCAAGCATTGTTTCCCCAAAACAGCTCGGACGAGTTTTGGCCATCTGCTTACAAATCCTATTCAGTGATCTGTGTCAAAGGTATCAAAATAATCTTGCCATTTGCATCTTCGTGGCCCTGTGAATATGGATTTTCTGTTCTGACAGAAATTAAAAGCAAAAAACGAGAGACTTCTTGGCATTTACAACAAAATGCGGGTGTGCTTAGCAACGATGGAACCTCGTTTCAACCTTATTTTTTCCCGAAAACAGGCACACCCCAACTCATTAATTTTTTAAAGCAACTTTGTTTTGCAGTAAGTGTGCTGCGAAATGTTTTCTATTTTCTTAGTGCACCGCAAGCTGAAAAAGTTTGAGAATCACTGGTACAGAGCTTTTGAAACAGCCAGGGTGTTCACTTTGCTTGTTGAACACCTTGGTTACGTCATGCGTTGTTTTGCCAGCAATTCCGCTTAATCTGTACCGGGGAAGCGAGCTGTGCAGTAAGCTGGATTTATTGTGGTGGACTTATACAGATGGGTTTTGCTTCAGGCTGAAATAGCTACTTTGGCTAGGTAGGTGGTGTGGTTTTTCTGTGTGATGATTATTGCAACAGCTTGAACGATTTTTAAAAGTCAAGTCAAGTCAAGTCAAGTCAAGTCATGTTTGCGCTGTAAGTACTCAGCAGTAAAACACATTTCAATCGACAAAGCTGGAAACAAACAGCACAGGTTGGGCGAAAGACCGCTAAAGCAGTCATTAATCAAGTCCAGCCTACACTCAATCACTATCAAGTTTCAATATTACAGGTGAAGCACAAAACATGAGTTCAAAATGAAACAAAAACAAAACAAAAAACCAAGTGTGCTCAGTTTATGGTCAACTCTCAAAAACATCTTAAAAATAACGTACTGTATATATCACACATAAGAGTCAATACCCAGCAAGCATTCGCGGTTTTACTTAATTTGAAAACGTATGTAATGGTAACATTTTGATATTATTGGAAATACAACCCCATGCAACAGGTCCTACATATTGCAGCATTTTTTTACCATGATCAGTTCTAACACTTTTATGATGAAAATTTCCTGAAACTTGTTTAAATAATTCGAATTTTTGGTGACGGCAGGCCGAAGCCTGATGTTCTTGCTAAAAGTCATGTATTTCACAATTCGGCTTTGTAGCACTTGCACTGGCCTGATAACAGTTAAAATGAGAATGCTCGAAGCTGAATATTACTGACTTTAGTAGTGGTGAGCCTAGGCTCACGTGCGAAGGAGCCGCTAAAATGTGGAATGTTGATAGCAGTCGAAAAACGGATGCTTCCTAACACGTAAGCATGTCGAAAATGTTATTTATTTCTTAGCAGTGAATTCAATTGAAAGATTTTGTCACAAGAAATGAAATTAATTAATTCTTGTTCGCGCCCGATGCTGTCGACGTTCTAGCGCACTAGTTCCCTAACTTTTTCTGATCGCGTACGAATTGTGGGTCCCCTACTGTCAACATGTACCACCTTGTTCCTGGAAAAGGCAATATGCCAGATATAATTCGATCAAAAGTTTGGAAGACCAGAATTGACACAAATGCAACCTGAAGAAAATGGCTGTGAGAAAGTATTATGGCCGTTTTCAGGAAGCAACGAAGGAAAAAATACCAGAACTCGACAGGTAAAAACTATAGCTGTGAATATATTTTTTTGTGACAAAAAACACAAAGCAGGTCTATTCGTATGCCATCTTGAAGGCCTTCGCGTACCACAGTTTGGGAACCACTGTTCTAGCGTATACGTGCTGCGCGTGGTTTGATTATGATCAACTGCCAACGTGTTCAAGTGTTCGAATGGCTTATGATAGGCGACAACCACCACGTCTGGTGAACCTTCACAGTTTTGGGCTGGTTGCTAGCCTGGTGAACACCCTACCAAAATGGCCACCTAACGTCACTGATGTGTGTGGTCAGATAACTTCATCGCCGCCTTTTTCCGAATGGCGAGCAGTTGGTACTTCGATGACGTCAGGCTAGAAACAACCATCTTCGGATAACCCGGATCTTTGCCTAAACCGGATGGATAAAGTCGTCGGTCAAATCGAATCCGGATTAACCGAGGTTTCCTGTACTTTCTTCACTTACTCCCAAAAGACCTTAGGTTCGAACATGGGGGCATCAAAATTGTTTCTTACGCCGGGCGTCATTCCACCTCAGTACGCCCAGCGGATGAAACCTTGTTTTGGCTGCTAACCTCACGTCAGGTCTCTTAAGTCCCGTCTGCACGGAGGGTGAGCAATCCTTTGGTTGTTTTATTGCATCCAGGAATCACCGTGTACGTCGCAGAAATACCATACGCAATGAAACCAACGATTACGTCTGGCAACTCATGGCCCGTCCTCAGTGTTGACGAGCCTTTACTTGGGGGGTTGACCCGAGCTCTTGCAACAACTGTGGTACAGAATCATTGCAACGTACACAACATCAGTTCCTTGCTACACTTCAAGACTCATACCTAGGCCTCTACCGGAATGTAGCGCCGATTGTGGAAGAAAGTCAAGATTTCGAATCAGCTGCCACTACGCTGTACATGTTAAGTGTATTTGGGTTTCCTCTTGGCGTTAACATCTGGAGATTACGACAAAAACGTTCAATTATTTTACATAAATGTTCCAAGCTAAAGGGCCAAGAATCAGTGGTGGAGTCTAGAGACGCATTTTTACGAGTCTCGGTCTCAAAGATTTCAGGTCTCAGTTAGGACCGTAAAACATATACTAAAAACAATAATCTTTCCTCCCTAAATGTATTTTTCCTCCCCAAACCTTCAAACCTGGCTACGGGCCTGGTTTCGGCCATTAGCCTATAGCTTTTAGAGTTTGAATACTGCAACGATAGAGATTAGGGAACCTGCAGTGCAACCTGTTTTTTGTCTGCTGTATCTGCAGGTAAGAAACAACCAAAGCAGGAAAAAAATGCCAGAAAATTGAAAAAATGTCAACTTCGAAGTGATGATGACATTAAAAAAAAAATTTAGAAACATGTCGGCATGGGTGTCGGAAGGATTTTTTTCCGAGGGCCAATAGTGTAGCCAAAACGATTTTGGTAGGGGGGAAGTGGCAAATCCACGCGAAACTAAGAAAACCTTTTTTGCAAAACATTTCATAGGAAAATGTCAAGTCTAAATCCATGGGCCTCCCTGCCGACGTCCATGCATGTCGGCATATTCCACAAATTAAGTCTCGAGATTTCACCAGGCCTCACTCTCGAAGTTTAGGTCTCGACTACATCTCTGTCCAGAACACGAGCTCCGCACCACATTGGTATGTTAATATTGTTTGATGCCAATGATTCCCCGACTTCATCTTCAAAAACAGACTATTCTTGTGAAAACTCGTGTTCCTGTTGAAAATTATTCACCAAGATCGGCATTCTCTTGCTGTTCCCATTTTGTGCTTGTCAATTTATTGCGAGGCTGAACAAACTATACGGCTGTAGGAGTGTTTTCATTGAAGTTCACGGAAAACCGCGACCGGAAAAACGGTTGACGATATAAGTCTAGGCAACAGGGTAACGGTTGTTTTTTATCCGGATACTCGCTACCCTGAAACGGAGTTTTTGTAGCTCCACCGACGTAAACCCGCGTCGTGACTTACCGTGTCTGCGATTTTCTGTGCTACGCACTTCGACTATACCAGTGCTTCCCAACCTTTTCTGGCAATGACCACCCAACCAGCAACCACCTGCTCTTACATCAATGCGAAAAACAAAACTGCTGGTTATAGACAACAGTGTAGGACGCAGGGGTGCAAGCGCACCCCCAAAAGTTCTGATTTGTCAAAAATCTGAGCAAAATGTCTGAAAATCCAGGAACAATGGCGCCGAACGTTTGCAGAAAAACACATGAAGACCTTTTTTTGGAGGTCATACCAAAATGTCTTCATGATCTTGGCGGGTGAAAATTTAGCAAAAAGTCGCACAAAAAATTTTCGGGGTAGTTTGGCGAAATTCGGGCAAAAGCCCTATGCACTCTACCGTTTCATTCCTCACGGCTAAGCAGTGTCGCGTCCAGTACTCTTTCAAGAGATCACCAAACAGGCTTCACACTTTGCTTGCAGCAATAGACTTTTATAGTGTCTTTGCACGATGATGTCAAACGCCGAACAGTAACTCGCTTCACGAAACAAACTTGCCGCCATACTGTGGACTAATTTTTAAAGGTCAGCCTCTTAAATCCGGCCTCGGAGCGTGTTAAATCTGCGACGCAACATGTTTTGTCATAGGCAGCTTATCATGAAAGGGAAAAGCTCTGCGCAGACATTGTTTGCTTCATCGCAACGGCGTTGGCTTCAGCGTCACGTGACATCACCAGGTGCTACGGGTACATCTGGAGGTAGAAGTTCGACAGCCTGGCCACATGCTGTTTAGCCTATCATTTACATTCCTTTGTCCTGGTTTTTGCATGGATATGCGTTCATACCACCTACTTCGATAACAACAATCGCCACGGGTATCCCAAGCAGCTGCTTGAAGTATAATGGGTAAAAAATGCCCAAAATGATTTCCTCGATTTTTAAAATGACACAGTTGCGCACAAATCACCAACACTCTTTCACCAGTCAAATCCGACGGCAATGCAGAGCTGTTAATCATGTTGGCTGTTCTTTGCTGTCTGTCACCACTTTTATGCTATAGCCGGACTAGTAGCCATCACCTTTTTAAACTCAGCTTCGATAATAGCAAAGAGGACCAACAGTGGCAGAATAGCAGTCTTTTCTTTTTAAGCGTTCCAATGTACATGCACATTTCTTTGCAGGTTGCGAAAGTTGCGTGAACAACTCCAACTCTACTGTTCTTCCAATACAACTTATAAAAAAAGAGAAAAGTGTTAAAATACCCAAGTCGCAAATTTTTGCGATGAAATGGGCAAAATCGAGTCTACGTAGCCTCCAAAACACAAGCCTTTTTCCCAAAGGATTGTTGACTTCTACGAAAACATTGCAAAATCTCCAGGGTTCGAATTCAAGCCAAATTCTATGAGTATTTGTAAAACCACAAATGTCCATATAGCCGGGACGCGCGTTGTTGCGATCTGACGGAGATCTTTTCCAGGCATGATCGTCGCAGTCAGCGTCGTCTGCAACCGAACAGTGGGCTGTTAGTTGTCCACAAGGACGCGCTGCTTTACTATACATTTGCGATACGATGTAACGCCTAGCACTCTCGCGCACTGTGCACAACAATGTTACTTCGCACCTTCCTCCAGAGTTGAAAATGAGATCCGCGTTTGGTGCGCCCTTGGGTGGCTGATATTTGGGTCGGCGCTCTCGGTTCAAGTTCGCAGGTGGCGCCCTGTAAAAAACGGATACATACTCGGGAGATTTGTACTTTGAAGCAATCGGTTGCAGTTATTACCTTCAGAAAGCACAGGTTTTTATTAGGTACGGCACAAGCCATTGAAAAATATAGGAAAACAAGACTGGAAGCGATGGCGAAGCCACAAACACCTGATGCGAGTTTCAGCGTCTGGTGATGCCTCTACAGTGAATTTAAAAAAGTTGGATAATATAACTGAAACTGCAATACCCTTATGGTGTTTCTTTTGTACTCTTATCAGCAAATACTGTGCCAAGATCTGGCAGACACTGCATCCAGGGGTGTAACGAAGGGGAAAAAGGGGGACAATTCCCCGGGCATCGAATCACTATGGGGCGTCAAATGACTGCGGAGTGCGCTGAAAAGTTCCAAAAATGTCACAAGTACTTTCTTCAATACAGTACATTTGCTTCCGAAATACCTCAGGTTCAAACATCAAACATGGGGGCGCCAAACTTGCTTCTCGTCCCGGACGCCATTTAACCTCGTTACGCCCCTGATTGCATCTCACAGAAAAGAATGAAATGTATGTCAAACCTTTCAAAACCTTGTACGGTTAGTCTTGGTACTAAAATTTCCTAGTGTTCCCTTCATCAACTTGTTGTTCAACAGCAAAGTTGATAAAAATGAAACACAATAAAATGCAAAAATTCAAGCGGGCGTTGCTATAAAATGTTTGTTCATAAAATTAAAGGTAACCCACAAACGCATCTCCCTCAGCGAAACAAAAGCTTGAGAAATAAAGTAACCTCGGTGTTTAACGTATCTTGGCAAGGCGTTATAAACTCACGCGTAAAACTCCCACACAATCCTTTAAATCCTCCCGGCAAAATCTCCGCAGCAACGTGGGGTTTGCACAACTGAAGCCAACAGAGTCCCATTCTTACAAGAACACTAAAACTGTTTAATTGCCAAAATTATCACAACTAGATTTTACTACGTTTTCCGTATTCAATTTTTACTTTTAGAATTTTTTTAAATTTTTTGCAACATCTCAGACCTACGTCCAAGCAGTTATTATTAATATTATGTTGTTTCGGAAGCAATTCCGATTCTTAGCATCACAAAAGAGCGAAGTGTCGGAGACTTTTGTCATCCTGATCGTGTTGATGCCAACACCCTGATCCCGAAATGCTTGATGTTACAGAAGCGAAAACGACCAGACAAAACGCGAGTATAAAGATATTCGTAATATTAAAAAACAAACCTAACTCCACGCGAGCTCCTTATAAAATCACGTGATATGCCCGCGCGGCGAGAACATAGTTTCGGTTTTGATTACGTTTCGAACGCGAACGGAGTTAACTCGCCAGGATGCTGTTCACATTCCCTGACAAACATAAGGTGAATATGCCCGTTAACTGGGATTCCAAACACACGCAAACACGTGCACATAAGTTCACTCTATGCTTCGAAGTGGCATGTTGAGTGATTACTTGTTTCATCACCCCTATTTGTATTTTGTTCAGTTTCCCAAACTTCTACTCAGTTGACTGGAGTTGGCAGAACCATTGGATTACTCTTGAGGTCTTTATAAACTGGACCACTTTATCGCATTACTATATAAAAATACGCACCACACGAACCTCTGCAGTGTTTAAAAAAATTGTGGAAAGCTTATTCAGAGGGTGGCGATTAAAAGCTTGTGGCTCAGTTCAGAAACTAGGCCGGGTTCCGCAAAATATGTTTGGCTGTCCAATTGCCCTTCATCCAAGCCAGAAAGCATGCATCAAATCTGAAGATCGTTTTTTGATCCAAAGTTGGACTTCAACCGTCGACAGCGAACGTCATAAACAACATTTGGGCAGCAAACCCGAAAGCAACTATGAAGACGCTTTGGTGCACTTCTTTCAGTCAGGCAATTTTTCTTGGTGTGAGCTCACATCACTTTGCGCCACCGGGATAATACCAAAAATGTCAGTTCAAAAAATTAATCCTCCATACATTCTAAACTTGCGGACGGCAAGGTTGTCGTAAGTACTTTTGTTCCCAACTAAAAATGTGCGGCTGGTTGCTATAAGATAAGACCGGGTGGGGATTCATGCTAACGCTCCAAAACTCATGGCATAAAACACGTAGCAGTGAGACTCTACCCTTGTGTGTGCTGCTGGCACGGGCTAGCTCCAAAGCGTTCGTTACGCTTTCTTCCCGCAGAACTAGATCTGCACAACTTTTCAAAGCAGCATGTGGGCGCTTTGTTCAACTCCACACCTTAGTGTACTGTAGACGTGAAATGGACAAAGACTGTTTGGACAAGACCAATCAAAGACGTCGAAAAAGAGGGAGATAACAAAAACTCTGGTTTCATACACCATAAGAGAACGCTACAAGTTTGATTCGCAGCGACCGGGGAATGACGAACGCAGCCTTCCGCTCGCTTACTCACCGTATTTAAATACTGTCGACAGGGTATAACTCATACGACGCGTAAGTAAATTTTGAGCAGGGGCTTTCAACAGCATGAAACATAATCTTAGATACAACCCCAACCTGCACACAGGAAAACGTACAGTGCGTCCATAACAGTGGAGCAATGGCTATCATCTTTTGCTAGACTTTGTACGAGTAACAAATACACAGCACGAAGATAGAATTAGATGATTTGACGCAGAGTCATGTACCTAGCAAAAGCAGTGTCAATCTGATGTTGTTCTTCTTCCACTTGCCTTTCGTTGATTGACAAAGTGATTTGTTTCAACTCTTGTTTTCGCTTTTCTTCTGCCTGGGTTCGGTCTCGGAGGCCGGCAGCGAATTGCTCAGATACTGGTATGGGAAGAGTTCGAAGAGTGGGCTTGTTGCCTTTCTTGGTCAACAAAGCAAACCTGAGGTTTAAAAAATGCACGGATTTCAGTTTGCGGTCACGTAAGAACGAGAAACGACAACCTGTGTTGCACGTGATGCGCATCCAGCGCAGACATCGCCATGTCTGCAGTCGCGTTAGGATGTGCGTGAACCGAACAACGACAGTTCTAATTTCCCTATATGCACGTGTTATTGATGGGGGTCAACAAGGCGACGTGGTTCTGTGAAGAGCCAATGTTAACTACGGGACTGAAACAGGGCAGTGTTTCCGACTTCAATGGCGAACAGTTATTTTTGGAGCAAAAAATACGCGATTGCTGCCGGAAAACGATTTTTGACATGAACTGGAAATGGCCTTCGCAGCAAAAATAGCGAAGCCGATGAAATTCTGCAGTGCATGTGTCTCAATATAGGGCAAAGGGCAGTCGTTGATGAACCGCACGACTGAAGACGCTCCGAAACGCCATCGAAAAAATATCGCAACGGTTCGCAATTTTCCTCACAGCTACGTCAGACAGGTCACGGCCGCAAACAAAGCACAGGTGTGAGAAAGTGAAATGTTGTGGCGGGGAAGAAAAAAACGACACAATTGCCCGCGATGCAGGAAATGCAACGACAACAAACAGCCAAGTATTGACCCAGTGGCGCCGAGGTTGACATATTTCTCTTTTTACGCTGCACGCGCGCTACTAGACCAATTCCTGGTTTTTCTTTGCTTTTCATTTCGAAAAATGATTCTTCCCAGCCATACAAAGCAACTTGTTAACTAAATCCAATATGCTTTTCTCAATGGCTTAAGGGTTCTGATAAAGTAATTTCACTCTGCGATGGATTTGCTTTAAAAGAACGCTCAAACATTTAACGAAATATATTCCGGCCAACTAAAAAAGGCGTTATTACATATTGTCCTGGACAGGTAATGGCAACTACTGTCACCAAGCTCTTTAAGCCAGCCCGCTGCACTTACCCAATTTATATTGATAAATCCAACTCATTTTTTAACAACTTATTTATACTGTTTATACAAACATCTCCCCACCTGCTTTCGATCAGGCCCGCTGTCAAAGCTCTTGGTCTTGGGTAAAAAAAAGTTTTTTTTGCTGGCTTTAAACGATTAATACGCAATATCTGCTTGGAGCAGTAGTCTGAAAAATACAGCCATTGCTCCACAGCAACGAAAACGAAAAGTAACGGATGCAATTTCGGGCACACTTTATGAAATCTAACCAGCAACAGCTACTTCCACTTAAACATGCGGGTAGCAAACACCAGTGTAACCTCAATAACCTTTCAGTTTTCAGCAATACCTTGTCAAATGTGGCCTTGAAGCTGTTAATTAAAGTTGGTTATGTACAAAAAGAAAGGCTGTTATCGCTTCGTGCGCATCTTCATCCCATTAAAGCGAACGTAAATGTTCGGTTTCAAGTTATGTACACAAAACTGGACAGGATGAAAGAGATGGGATGTGCAAGAGCGGCTTTAGCAAGCAAACAGTGCGTGGTCTTAATCAACCGGCCAACCATGCAGCTGCTGCTTAAATGAAGTTAGATCGAGGAAACCGGGTCCTCAATCCAATGGCACGCACAGCGCTCACACAGCAAGTATGACGCGACAGCTGAGCTTAGGCACGGCGTAGATTGCAGGGCCCACGCAGTGAGAAAGAAGGCAAGGTCAATTCGCGATAAATACCAGTGACTCATCAGGCAGAGGACAGTAGTATGGCCATGGATACGACCGACTGACGATCAGCAACAGCTATCACACTTCGCATTCGTGGAATTTTTCCACAATCGAGGGGCGCATTGCGCTTAACACGTTACAACGAATAAAGGCAACACCTTAGCGACGTAAAACTTGTGCAAGAATAACTAAATCATATAGGGCTAGTGGCTTATTCATCCATAATCCCGCAGTCGATCAGAGATAGAAACCACCGAAGACGAAAACAACTCACTTGATGGTCTGCGCCTGGTCTTGCGGCTGTTCCTGCGGTTTCGTTTTTTTCAGATTGACGGGGACAGTCATGTCATGCTGCATCACCACCGCCTGCTTGCGCGATTGTATGCTTTCTGCCTGAAAGTCAGATGCGAGTGGAACATGACACGACACTGTCGCGAGCACGAGTTTCGCAATCTCACAAACAACTGCAGCAAAAAAATCTTTCACGACCAAAATAAATCATCGTGCTGCGATGACCATCCGAGCTGATACGAAACGACGCAGGAAACCCACACGATAAGGTGGTGCTACTTTTGAAAGAAGCACGTTTGAGTCAAGTGATAACGAAAGATTATGCAGTGACAAGGAATACAGTCTGCAGGCAGACAAACAAAATCCCGTCAACCGAGTAAGGCTGAGTAGGAAGGTTAGGCTCGGATAAAAATTCAGTTCATTTTATCAGCTTCCGAACAACAACACATTCCTTTTGATTCAGTTTCGCAATTTAGAAGTTGGAATGCGAATCACCCGCCTCATCTTCACATTCACAAAGCTTCTGTCACACGTGTTTCAAGATTAGAAATGAGTACACAAAACACAATGTCACTGAAGTATTTCAAAGATAAAGCGAAATTAATGTTTTCATGTGGGCATCGAAGCTTACCTGCCACCGTTTTCACTTCAACACAGGCATCGCTCAACATGCGTGGAAAGCAGTAGTTTCAAAATTGCTACAATGAATGCGACCGAATAAGAAACGCCGACAATAAATTGTTGCGATAAACGGTTCCGCTGTCGCTCTAAGGTAGATCCGTTTCGCCAGAAAAAAAACGGATGAGTCTCAACAAGCGGTGATACCGCAAGCAGCGCAACCAGGTGAGCTCCCAGGAAAACTAAAAATGTGCGGCTGGTTGCTATAAGATAAGACCGGGTGGGGATTCATGCTAACGCTCCAAAACTCATGGCATAAAACACGTAGCAGTGAGACTCTAAGACGCTTACTTCGTAAGACGCGCTCACTGGAGGACGACTAACTCTCGCAGTATATTTACATTTCGTAGCCCGGCGACTACAATGTAAGGATCAGGATCAAAAAACAAATTGAACTTCTCCACTGTGAAAATCGTAATGAGCCGAAAAGACATGCATAGATAGATCGTAAAATGTACAGTGAACAGGTGACTAACCATTATAGTGTCAAAAGCCTTTAGAAAATCATCGTCTTCCACACAGGGAACATGCTTGAGTGTGTTCACGACGACAGCGTCATTGCAGACGTCATCACCTCCTTCAACGTTTGGTGCATCAGACTGAAAATAAAACTTGATATTCAGCGTTTGCATGACCATTGCTACAATAGCAAAGCGCATTCTATTAGAGGGAGACAAATTGCAGTAAGCAGTGTTTCCCGCAAGGTGCGCAACTGCACAGCACCACCAGACCATTTGCGCAATGAAATATCATTCTCGCGCACTTGCAACATTCCAAATTTGATATCGTATACATACATATATATATATATATATCGCATAGCCCTTTTACGCTTCACTGGTTGTGTCTGCATAGCTGCACAATTGCATGCGCACTAAAGCAAACATTTGCTCAGTGTGAAATTTCCTTAGAGGGAACACTGGCAGCAATCACTACTCACAAGCAGGAAGCAGAATGACAAGCATCGGATCGGTTTGAACAGGACATACTGTATACTCATGCAATGAATTGCGACATAATACACAGCAACTCGACTGGTTATATCTACTCGTACAATACCTGGTTCAAATCTCGCCACACAAACCTTTTAATGAAGTATGTTGCTACGTTTCAACAGCGTTTTCACAAATTGCACTTTTATTTTCGCAATAACAAACATGTGTGCCAAAATGTGATGGCAAAGATTTCAAAAAACAGTTAATTTCGAGTGCTTTCAAATTATAAAAGTATTTATTTTATGCAGATGTGATAGGAATTTCTTGGCCGCTCAATACTCTAGATCAGGGCTACTCAATTATTTCAGGAAAGGGTCCATATACCAACGTCAAAATTTTTCGAGGTCCGGTTACTCCCATAAAATCATGCAAATGTGATATGCCTTGGATTGTTCCAACAAAAAAACATAACATGAGAATATAATAATACTGCATGTCAGGGGTGTAACGAGGAGTGCAATTTCCCGGGCGCCGAATCACTGCTGGGTCGCCGAAAAGTCCAAAAATGTCACAAGCACTTTCTTCAATACAGTAAATTTGCTTCTGAAAGATCTCAGGTTCGAACATGCTTCTTACCTCGGGCGCCAACTAACCTCGTTACGCCCCTGTACATATATGTCTACAAATCCGGTAAATCGATATATATACATGAACGTATGTTGTCAGCGTTATTTATTGTTCTGCTGGTGGGAGTAATAGCACCTTCTGCTTTTTGGCAGTTACTAAAATTTTTGTTCCAAAGTAGTGATTGCGAGTAGAAGGTAGTGGTAATGTTTTTATTCGTCATTCAGATACGAAACTTGTTCTTTATTTTTTTTTCTAAATTGCAGACTGTCAGCAGTCAGTGGCGTCACTAGAGGTTTGAGCCAGGAAGGAAAACATAGCTGAAAGGGGTCCATTAGCCACTGTAGGGAGTCACTACCAACACTCAGAAAAAGACTTAAAATATGATAGTGAATCCGGATGTGGATGGCTATAGACTAATTCACCGAAAAACATTCCAAAAAACTACTGAAAACCAAAAGAATACTAAAACCGAATTACAAGCCAAGTGGGATCCCGAGTTTTAGATTTAACTTGCAGGAGGAGGCAATTCGCACCTTTTGCAGCATCAGGCAGACCCGGACACAGAGTTTCAAGTAACAATTTGCAAGTAGTGAAAAAAACTTGAGATATTTTCTTCTCACAAGAAGTTTTCAGACGTGCAATCAAAAAATATTTATTTTACTTCTGCATTCTACTGGAATTCAATTACTTCCGTTCCCAGATGAATATTGGCTTCGTCCACACCCAGTGGTGTCAAGTTGCCGGAGCTCCGCTCCGCCACCTTCATCAGTGAATGATGAATTGTTGCTTACAAATATAAGCGAAAATACCCAGCGGAGCTCCGGTACCTGTAAAATTTCCGCCACATCTTTGGTCCGCACATGTGCACGCGTCTTTTGCTTCAATTGAAAGTTCTGTAATGTCTGGTACTGAAAAGGGTTTTGAGGAAACAGCAGCAACTGTTTTAGAAACAAAGTCACCGAAGTGTTTGACAATGTTGGCAATCAACTTTTCTATAAATTGAAAATATCTGGAATCTTCTTGCTTTTACTTTCCCCAAATTGACTCGGAAAATGACTACCGCAAGTTAGTTTTGAATGACACGTTTGAAAATATTATACTTTTTTTGAAAAGGGCGAATAGTGGTGATCCAATCAAGAGTAGTATGTTTTTCTCCTTGCAGTTTTGCATTCAAGTCTTTGAGGTGTTACACTATGTCAGCCAAAAATCCAACCGCTTCCGTTATCATTTCTTGAAAACGCTGAAAATACCTTAGGTTTTCTTCACATATCGTTGACTTCCCGCGAAAAAACAAAATATCATTCCTAAAGGACTAATATCAGTAAAACTCTTCCCTTACTCAACCATCTTTCATGATTGTGCATAGTAAATTTGTATAATTGGGTTGTTTTCGACAAGAAAAGGTTTCATCGCTACTTTCTAGCTTTGAATCCAATATTTTCACCAGGATAGACCTTGTAGTGACGAGCTATTGTTAAACAATTATGACGAAAAAATTAGTTAGAACCAGGTAAAGATAACAAGCCCAGCTCAGGTATGCGCTGCAACAGAACTGAACAACAGCTTGATTGACAATCACTTATACAGTTGTCGAGGAGTTGCTTTAGAAGTACGGCCAAAAGCGCAATGTTTTGTGATAAAAACTTTTGGGTATAGAATAAACTTTTGAGAGGCTGACGAGGTCCGGCTGTCAACATCCAAAGGTCCGGATTCGGGCCGAGGTCCGCCATTTGAGTAGCCCTGCTCTAGATTTATCTAGTTAACGCTAACGCCTGAAATGACACGAGGCAATATTCGGGCTTGACGAAAGCGTAAATCACGGAAGATCAGCATGAAGTTTATTTTTGCGTTACAGACCGGATTCTTAAAACTTCTTGGACCGTACAATACTTTGGCACTTTTCACGAAATTGCTGTTGAAGCAGTACACAAATTAGTCACGCTTGAAAAAACAAACATGCTTGAAACAATGACCGGGGTAGTTTTTTGAAACAAAACTTAGGGTTCATCCATGAAAAACATGTCCGACTTATTTTCGCGCAAGTTGTATAAAATGGAAGACGTTGTCACAACGCATCCCGTGCTGAAGTGAATACTTATAGAAAGGAAAATACGCACCACTGAAATAAAACTGAAGAGAGAATTTAATAAATTCCATTACATTTCATGGCTTAAACAACAGTTCAGCACAAAAGCCTTTTTCCCGTTTCTTTTTTCCGACGCAGATGTGTAACCGTGATTTATATCGCAAGTAACTATAGCCGCTTTCTCAAATGCACTTCTGCACAATTACAAAGGGTGGTTATTAACAAAAATAAACAAACTAACATATGATACTTTTGGTAAAAACCTTTCAACTTCAGCTGACAAGAAAAGCATCAACATCAACTTGTTCACATCAAGTGTATTCTTTCATAATCATTGCAAAGTTTAACTCAAAATCTCTTTTTTGCGACTGAGCAACCCTGATCCAATATAAACTTCGCTGTTTCCAACGTAATCACCCTACTGGTTTACAGGAATCATTGACAACAATGTTCAACATCGCACGGGTGACTAGTTACCATAGTTACCACAACTTACGAAACGCAAATTTGTAATATCCTGTGGAGACTGCAAAGCTAGCTTGGTAAAAATTAAAGATGGCCGTGTTCTAAAGTGAAGGATAGGGCGTTCAATCAACAAGTCCAGTCATCCCAACTCGAAGGTGACGTGAACACAAGAGACTTGTTGTCTTCTCGCACCGACTAGTGCCAGTAATCTCTCGTGCTACAAGAGTGCTGGAAATAAACACGCGTTAACCGAGCAAACGAAACAGCGAAGTAGTATTGAGATGGTTTCCCGGTTTCTGGTCGCACCTCACTCGTAATTACCATCATCTGCTCGCTCTCGTTTCCATCCTCCCTGTTCGCCCACTCGTCGTCATCACTCGAGCCACTGTCGCTGCTCTCCACTACTTCACTGTCCTTCTGATCATCTTCAACTTCGTCGCGCTCTGGGATGGATGCGAGGTTTTTGCCTTCAACTTGATCTGGGACTACGCCAAGGCGGTGAATTTTGTCAGCCGGAAGTATTTTACCTGCGTATAAGTGCAAGATGACGTCAACACCGGTTACGTGTTACGGTATTTCGCGAATCCACTGGCGGTCAAAAATAAGATCAGCAGACATGAGGCAAAAGGTGTTTCTTGAAAAAAAAACAACCTGTGGATATAAATCAAACCAAGGCAAGCGGTTTATTTTCACAAAACCAACTCAACAACATATTAACTGCAACGCTACGGCACTACGTCCGAAGTACGCTGATCAGGAAAGCCCGAATTTAACCACGTGTTTCACCAAAAACAATGGTTGACTAATAGCTAAATATTCGCCAGTGTAAAGACAAAAATAGCTTATTAGTGAGTGAGCTTCATCTTCTGTCAAGAGGCCACTCTATCCCACCGGTAAATCAAAGACAATCCCAAGGGGCCCACTATCTAACAAATTTGAAAAGCGCAGCTCAGGAAACATGGCGATTCAACACTTAAAACATGACTCATGAGCAGATTTGCTTGAACATTTTTCTATTTCGCTGCTCCCGATGCTGTTGATAAAGTCCAGACACGGGGATGCATTCCGGGCAGTTACCCCCAAAGTGTGTTGTGTCCAGAAAAGTTTGTTTTAAACATATAAAACATAAATCTTTACCCCCTAAAAATGTATTTTGCCCCTCAAACGTTAAAACCTGGCTACGGGCTTGGGAACCAAGACTAAGTACGTTTGGTTAAGTCGAACCGTTTAACCACTTTGACTCAATTCAAAGCAACTTCGTGTAGGAGAGTTAGTGACATCAAGTGCCCTTCCAGCCACGTACAGTGTATGTGGAAACAGTTTCGCAACTTGGTGTTTTATTAAATAGATTTTTTAACAAAGACCATTAAAAACTAGTGACTCCAGCACATCTTTGTAGAAAGAGAATGTGAACTCTAATAAATCATTGGTTTTAGGCGTTCATGATAGTTTTTGCTCAACGGTTCAAATAATTGCTGTCCAATTTTGGAAGGAACGACGACGCCTTTGTCTCCCTGGCTATACGCCTCTAACTGTCCGTGAATTTCAACCGATTTTTATTCAGGTAGGAATATAGAATTGCATCTGACTTGAGAAACACAGCAACATGCATAAACAGGTCAACAACTGTTCTTCAGCAGGAGATATATAAAGTGTCCATTACACCAATCCCAATTGGAAATCTCACCTAACTTGGCAAAAACTTCCTTTTCAACCTCGGCCACAGAATTTGCGGCCTCTTCAAGCGAAGATACGAAGTGAAGCTTCGGCCTCAGAGGCTCCAACGTGTCTTGCACCAAATAGTCGACTTCAACCGGAAACTTCGAAGTGTTTGTTCCCGATTCGTGATGATCGACATCCGCGGTGGCAGGCAACGGTACATTCCAGTATGGCAGGGATTTCTTAAACCAGATGTACCTCTGGAAAAGATTCGAAGAGTACTCACAACTACCTTCCAAAGCAACTAACGAACTGCACAGTATTGAAGCACGTTATTACGAAATGGCACTTTTGCGAGGTCGGCTGCAATACAAGACATTTTCGAAAACGTTAACGCTGAATTGTCTGTTGCTTGTATAGAACGCGCGAGGTATAAACTTTGATAAGTTTTGCCAAGTTATCGAATAAAATTTTAATGCATGGTTATCAACTGAACTGCAGAACATGTGGCGTAATGCATAGTGCTACTTCAGTTCTCACAGACAAAGAGCTAATCACGTCTCAAGCAAAAGCGGTGAATAACACAGAGATCGCTGTTTCATTACAATCGTGCTTTGTTTCGTTGGCGAAGAAGGGTTCGTAAATGAATAACGCTGAAGGTCAGCTTGCACAAAACGAGAGAAAAGAAGTCTGAATGGTGCGCGTCACGAGCGGGGTTCACTCGGTGCCATGGACCATGGACTTGACATGACATTGAAACGTTCTTGATACAAATAAAATCAGCATCACGCCCCTCACATCGACACCATGAACTACGTTTTGAATTGTAACTTACAGCTGACTGGATACAACACAGCATACAACTTCATAATTACCAGAGAGTTTGCTTGTGACGAAAAACCAGTCAGCTACACCTGCATCGAATGTTGCATAAAATATGACTAGTGTTTCTCAGCCTTTTCTTGAACATTGTTTACATAAAAATGGCGAGCATGCTGTCATAAAGTAAACACACACCATCTTGAAGCTGTTATTTATTTAAAATATTGGCGGTATTTTTGTGGCTGACTACGTAACAAAACAAATTTGTTGTTATAAATACATAAATACAGTACAACTCATCTCCACTAAGTGTTCCATTCGTTCACAACAACGCTTGCATCTACAGACAGTGGGCACACTTTCAGTATGCAATAATCTTCGCTGGTATGTTAATTTTAACTGTGACGTAACAATCTCGGATTTAAAACACGCTCTAAACGGCTTATGGTCATTCGCCAATATCGACAATTTTTCTAAATCCTCGTGAGATGCCGACGTAAGCAAATTATACTGTAGATTTAAATTGCCTGCCTGGCCCACTGGGAAAACGCCATTATCCACAAATGGGCCATGGCAACACTGAACCAGATCGATGATTTAACAAGGTTAATTTTTTCATTGACAATAAATTTACAAACAATCCAATCTTCGGTGGTTGAAAACATCGCAATAACATTCAAGTTTGATCCGTGCAGCACGTTATCCAGTTTCAAAATTAAATAAGTTTTTACGTCCAGCTTAAAAGCAAAAAATCTGCAACGCACGAATGGGTTTCGCAGAGGGAAAGCACGAAGCAGTACTTTGTCAAAACAACCAGTGCAACGGGATTACCACGAACCTTGCCTCATGGCGGTTCGCGGCAACTTCAACTCTGGTTGTGAAACGCCGTGGTAATGTTCAACACAGCCGATCCTTTTAGACTGTCGATTAGCTAACCAGACAGTATAAAAGTTTAAAACTACCCGCACATCTTCTCGCTGTTGCCCCACTACAAAGTTTCTACACTGGCCCGGCAAATGTTACGAGCTGCAGTGTTTAAACCCGTAATAAGCGGAAAATGTAAGTCAATGAAGCGTGAAAAGCCGCATGAAAAGGTTAAGCTATTTACGTTTTCAAGACGTGCGAGGGAACTGGAGATGAACACCGCTCGTGATGCGCTTTCCTGTACCAGGAACAAACAAGCTTAACGCCCCTACCTGGAAATAAGCAATGAAGTAATCGAGCTTCTTCTTGCTCGAGCCGCGATCGAAATATTGTCCGCAAGTCTCGAGCAGCACACACACGAGCCTGAACACAAGAGCAGCGTTGTCACCGGAGCTTGGCGGCACAACAGCCGGAGGACGGGTGATCAAAGCTATTCGTCAGAAACAAACGACGCATACCTCAGGGTTACACACAAAACAACATCTTCCGGCATATTATGAACACGCGGCATCCAATAACTGGGAACGACCGTGTGACGAAAAAGGGCGAAGGGCGTGAAGTGCAGAAAAACTTCCATCGACTTGGCGCAAAATCGCGCTTCGTTTGAAGCACGCGCTCGGTAGGTTGGTCGGGATTGTCTCCAACCAAAGATTTACCTGATTCTGAGCAGAAGCTCTGGAGGATCTAAGGCGCTCAAGTTGTCGGAGTCGTAGCTCACGCCAAACGTGATGAACGAGTAAAGGACGTTGAATATCACTGTCGACTCCAGCATGCGATAGTTATAAAGCTCGCCGAGGAACTTCACGCTGCTGACCCGACGCTGGTTGTATCGCGGATGGTTTATCTGAAAGTTGCAAGGTTCCGTCTGAAAAGGCTTTCGAAGCGTTCGTTGTTTACTGCTCCGTTCATAACTGCCACTGCTCAACAACAACTGGACGGTCCAGAGGACTTCCATCAACCCGTGACCGCCACCCACTGCCGCAAACGCAGAGCAGCTCGCGTCATGTTTAGCACGACTTGATGACGCTCGTCACCGAAGGACTGAACTCCGGTGACCGATCAGCGGCTTCGGATTTTTGCTGATGGCGCGGAAACCGTGCCGTGCAGAAACGAAAATGGCAACCTAACTTTACTGACGTTCAGTGATCAGCAGTGATGTTTCGTTTGTACCTCGAGCAAATTATTATTATCATCTCTTCTGAAAATCAACCTTACGACAACGCCACTGCTCAAATAAACTACGTCTGCAGAGAAAGTGCTCAGAAACCAGCCAAGGATAAAACACTTAAGATCAGGCATTTTCAACTTTCACTCTCGTTCGATAACAGGTTACCGACAAATACGGTTTAGTTTAGACTATCATTTCTCAGATACTCCGCGGGTGTGGCAGTCTCGTGAAGTACTGCAAATATTTATGCGACCTTGCCAAAAGATACCGGCATTTACGGTCGCGTCAGATGCAATCACTTGATATCTTTCCGAACGAACAATTCTACCCGAGGTCAGGCAACGATTGGAAGATACAAAACATTCGCCGATTTGTTTAACAACAATAATAAATAACAAGTGTTCTCATGAGTTCTCAGATCTCGAACAGACTGGTGATTCAACACAGCGTGGAATAACTGGTTTGCTTCATCATCAATGCAACAGCGAAACCATTCACTACATGCATTCTTCAAAGTCGACTTAATCAACAGTAATTTTATCTGAAAATTATGCATGCGCCAAGCCGCCAAGATAAAGCACTACACAAGCTGAAATATAATAGCAAAACGCACCGACATTTCGGTGGCTCTGCTGATTGTGCTGCCTACCCAAATCAGGGAAAAAAACGGTGGTCATGTAGTCCAGTATCATGGGCCAGCAAGTTCGCCCTGACGAGGGTTTGCTGCACAGCCACCAAAACGACGGCATGTTCACGTTTTACACGCGGGAACTGAGATTTGATAAAAAAGAGTTTTAACTTTTAATACGCAGGAAATTTTCAAAGATTGCCATGACAAGCACAGAGCATAATACCAATCTCACTTCGTAACTGAAATCTGCTAGTACTAGGAAAAGGGCTTATAGAAAGCAACAAAATTAGAGACACACAACGCCCACATCATACTGTTAACCCGCTTACTTCCATGCCAGCACGTATGTCTTCCAGGACGTCATCGACCACAATGTGTCCTACGTCGTCGCGATAACCGGCCAGTCCAGCGACCAAACTGGCCAGGCAGTGAACGTTGTTGAATTTCACGTTCCAGCATTGCGAAAGGCACTTCACCGCGTAAGCGTAAACCTGAACAAGAGACAAGAGGCATCGGGCTGTTAACACGAAGGGCAAACACATGAAAGCTCGGCCACTGTTTGCGCCGCGAGCGGGCGGCGCTTTCAAGCTGCTCGGTGATCGCTGTGATCAGAGAGCTGAGGAGCGCTTTTCTGACAAGATTTGGAATCGGGTGCAAAACAGAAACTCGCGCAGGGCCGTGTTGAAGAGTCGCACCCTACCTACCTCGGCGTTGTTCCACTGGATCTTTCGCATCTGACGGAGGACTTTCTCAATAGTGCTCTTGCTCAAATCGCGAAAGAGCAGCCTGCGGATGTATTCGTGAATGGGTGGACGTGGCTTGAAAACAACCTAAACAAAAGAGCGTCATAATGGCCCGCTTCGCGCCACTCCCGCTGCAGTGGAAACAAACAATCGCTCGCCGTTCCTACCGCATCCGACTTGGGAGGATCGCACGTGTATTTCGCGTTGTCGATCATAGTCGCATATCGTGGGTCGAGAGCTTTGGCCACGCGCTTCCTAACCAGCTGCTCAACGAGAACGCGGGCTCGAAGGTGGGAAGTCGGCGTGCGAAGCAGAAACCTGCCGCAGGTCTCCAGGAGGGCGCAGGCCATCTCGATCGCATGGGGCGAAAACTCGAGCGTAAGAGTCTGCAGACGAAACATTTTTGGCATTTCGCGATCACGTGACGCGCCACACTTCACCGCTCGCGATATTGGTTACCTTGAGACAGTTGAGTGCGTCTCCGTAAGTGATCATCCCAAACTTGGTCATCTCGCCGATGAAGCGTACGGTCTTCACTTTGCTCTCGATGTGTATCTGATCCTTTTTCCTCATCTTCATGACAAAACGCCGGCTCACCAAAAAGAACGTTTTTATCACAAACCGATTTCAAACAGGAGTGGCGGAACTTGTGGGGGCGCATGGTCCCAGGCCCACTTACTTCTACATTTCGAGTTTTGCTTAACTATGTTTAAGCAATGCAATTAGTATCGGGTCCATTGTTAAAGTAAATCACTTAATGAAAAAAATTTTCCATATTTTTTTCTGACGCGCACTCGTGCCCCCACTTTGAAAAATATTCCTCCACCACTGATTCAAAATGAGTTCTTTATTACAACCACACGCAACGCTTACGCTACGTAACTTCAACACAAGGTGGACTGGTAAGTGCAAAACTGTAGGTAACTTCGTCTTTTATTCCAAATCGATACTTATTCGCAATAATTTTTATTAAATAAAAAGGAACTCAGCAAACGCTACACAAAATTATGCGTACTTCACCGTTGTAAATTATGTTCAAAAGTGTCAGTTGATACAATTGCATAAAAACGATGCTTTAATTTCATGTCACGAAGGTACCGCGGCAAGGAATGGCTGACTTACGCGAGTGAACCTTTCAACTGAACGCTCAGATACAGTCGAAATCGATGCAATGGATACTTTGCATACAAGGCACCGAACAGCGATAGCAAAAGGACAGAAACATAACCAGCACACCTTCCCAGCACCTGAACACTTTTTCCTCTCGTAACCCGCACCATTATTTGCCACACCATGTCCCCGCTCCACCTTCAACCCTAGCCCTGTATTGCAACTTCTCCAGTGACGTCCACCATAGTGGAGCAACCAGACTTCCCTCCAAGGGTTACTGACGACGACCAATAATCATTCGCACAATATGTTGTCTTCCACCAATTTTAAACAGTGCTACCCCAACCATAACAGCAGAGCAGGATAACAACAACCGTCACATTGAATGTCAAGGTGACAAGCGGAAGTCTCCGAGACGAGCAGCAAGCTTACGTGGAAACGGAAATCTCGCAGCAACATCAGTGAAAGGTGCTCTGCCACGTCCGGCACGCACGAGTACAACGTCGCAGCCAAGCGGGAATAGAACGGCAAGAGATCGAGTCTGGAACGATGCACGTTGAAAAGCGCGCGTGCCAACTTTTTGCGGTTTGACTTGGTGTTCATGTTCATGCAGAAGTCCTGCGCCGCCTGTTTAGAAAAAAAAACAACAACGAAAGACCGTTACTTTATTGTAAGCCGTGGGGACAGTAACACAGAAATTGTGCAAAATCAACTGAAGTCTTTTCTATGTTGGAATGTAATTTCCGATATTGTATGAAAGCTATGAAACACTCGCACAAAATCGGCGAGATTTTTGAGAAACTGATGACAGTTCTTGGGCCGTACTGGTGGTCAGGCTCTAAAAACGGAAAACGCTGCTCAGCACACCGATACGAAAATTATGGAAGTGGAACGCTGCACAATCTGTCAGCAACACCTGAGCATTTCAAAAACTTCAGTTCGTGTATGACGCGACCCGGACAATGATTTACGAGATGTCTAATTATTACTTGTACACAGAACTTGGTTGGCGGTCCGGTTCGCAATGCCTTTATTGAGCTCATCAACGACAGGGCGCGAGTATTCTAAGGCGAGGCAAACAAAGGGTGGGTTGCCATTTGCTTGTTGGTGCAAGTGCGTTGATCGCTAGCAGCTGCAGGGTTCGTGATCGATTGTTGGAATGATCAGGTCCAGCAGGTTGCGCTGCGGTTCCTTGTTGTTCGACCGGCGCGCGCAGCTGACTCAGAAGATTAAATCCAACAATTAGCGAAAATGTGACTTCGGCAGACATCACACAACACAATCGAGTTTCCAACCAGTTCGCAACAGCAGCGCGTTAATCTTTTACTAAGCCGGACGAGTAATTGCCCGACGCCTTCAACCAACACACTGAACTACTGAAACTGCTTTAATGAGCTGTAAAACGGCAATCATGGTGCTTGGTGCTCTGCTTGAACTGCGTTAAGACAACATGATGAAGTGTGTAGCAGTGCACCAAGATGATACTGACTGGGACACTCAGAGCAACTGCAACAGGCGGCACGCGGTAAACGTAAGCTCGGGATTACTGGACTTTCAGGTTATCGTAAGCCAAGCAGGAGACAGACAGGCGAGATCTGAAGTGCAAAGTTTCTTTGTCAAGATCACAGACCAGCACTGCGTTGGTCCAACCAACGGGGCTTCAATCAATCTTGCTCCAAGAAAAAAACAACCCCTTATCGAGAGCGAAGGACATTCAGCAGACACAGTTCTTCAAAACTGAAAATTGATTTTAGAAAAAGCTTGGCAGTCTTTTCTTAGACACTGAAAACCACACCCGACTTATCTTTATTGTCGTTGCAAGGCAATCTAACATTCTGTTCAAGGACTGAGGAAGGTTACTATTCAAAACAAGTTCTTTTACTGTTTTTCAATTTAAATGGCTATACAACAAAAGTGACGGCCAAAGCAAAAGCTCAACGATATCGTAGTTCAGACAGTTCGGCAATAGATAACTATTACATCTTTCATTGGTATGACAAAGATATTCCTATCTACATCACTAACATGACAATTGCTTATTGCTGACATCTTTCGAAATATGACACCGTTGACATCTTTTGCTTTGGCCGACATTTTTAGTAAGTCGGCATTTTGACATTTCTATTTTCAGTGCGCCAAAAATTCCAAACATCAGTTTTGAAAAACACAAAGATGTTTCATGAATCACCGTCACATCCGATTGAAATTCGGAAATCTTACTAAGTTTTTAACACACAATAACGTAACAACAGATTTAAATTCCATTTAAATCATTGGTTGTCATGTTTTCGTCCGTTTTGCCTCATTCATTGCAAAATGCCTACTCTGGGTTCACCGCGTATCATGCGCAAACATAAAAATACTGCTTAACTTGAGCAGTGGCTTGCATCAAACAGAAAACCACGCACAAAAATAGTGTAGGTTGATTAGCGTCAAGCATTCGGCGATGTCACCGGGTAGCGCTTACGGTCCCGAAAATGTGAATATTACAAGGCAAAATCAAAGTCAATCTGGAGCACCTTCCGGCAATTACCCTTCCTCTAGCAAAGGTTAATCTATCAACGGCTCGTTTCCTCGTGTTCGGTAGCAGCGACGTCAGTGTTACTTCAAAGCAAGCCACCTGGGATAATCATTGACATTTACATAAAAGCAGTTCGGACGCCGTCGCTCAATGCGTTCCTGCAGATATCAATCATTATGCTGAGTTTGACCCTATGAACGAGAAACAGTTACCCGTACGACAATGGTATTAACACAAAGCTGTTTAGAAATTAAAAATTTGCGCTGAGAACGTGTGTGAAGATTTAGCGATTTTCACAGCCCAGTCGACCTTGGCAAGAATTTTCTTCATTGCGTGGGTTGCTATACTTTCTTTCATACAGTCGTGATTCATATGTTTGCACGCCGCACTTTTGGCAAGTACGCTCGTGTGCCTCACCCGCATTTTATGTACGCCCCTTCTGCAGACAACTTCCTGTTAAAGCGCTCTCTGTCGTGCTTACCCTGTCTACAAGCTCTCTATTGACGCAGTTTTTCAAAGAGACGATGAAGTTGTCGAAGAGGATCTTAGTGCTTGCTCCGATGTTGATGTCGTCATCTTCCGTATCTGCCACAGAAACAAAAAAGTTCATCCATGAGAGAGAAGTTGCCATCGCTAGGTGGAGTTTATTTCGATTTTGTCGAAATCAATTCGTTTCGAACTTATGCGCACACAACTTACGATACACAAACGCACTGCATCAAAATTACATGAACGCTGTCACAAGGCATTCCAGCGCGATTCCTATCCGGATCTCTATTGCGATGTTTGCTGAATGTTTCTGGTGAAGTTAACATTAATTTCGTTAACATAAGACACAACAACCTAAAAGCCAGAGATCCAACTAAATTATACATCGTTGTTTTTTGCGCTGCTGTCTCTCATACGACTTCGCAAGACTTCCGAGTTCGACTCTTCGTAAATTTCTGAATCAGGCGACAACCTCAAGATTACCACTAAGCAACCAGACGACAGTAGTCAACAACCTGAGTACACTGCGGTCCGTTAATGATAATCACTTTTTATAAAATCATTGACAACCGAAAACAGCGTGACAACCGCGAGAATTTTTTATGTAACACGGACCGTCTTCGAGACTTAGAGGATCCTTTTCTCCATCGTCGTCCGAGTCTGCGTTCTCCTCCTGTGATTGGTCGACAGAATTAGCAGCTAACCGAGCGTCAGCAGCTTCTTGCACCGAGGCCAAAGCAGCTTGGTCCAGATCGGCAATTTGCAGGTAGGCCAAATCGCGGTCCAGCTCCTGCGCCGCAATGTCGCTGCAGCGAAAGGAGAAACGTGAGCACGTGCAGCGCGGAACCGGCTCCAAGTTCAACGTGAGCTCTCCCACGATATTTCGCCGGAAGTGTTGGCAACAAAGCGTGTGCGGTGCTGCACGCAGCGCTCGTTGCGATGGACGTATTGTTGGGAATTACAGGTGCAGATTCGCGGCAAACTTTAATCTCGCTGAACATCTGCGGTTGATAAAGCAATGCTACCGAAGAAGCTTTCGCGCCACTGATCTTGACAGGTCGTTTGGTATTTTACACCAGCGAATCTCAACAAAGAAATAACAAAACACCGAATTGAAAAACAAATCGATAGGACATCGTTAACTTACTTCGAGAAGCATCTGACAGGAGCACAAATAGCCCGAGAAGGGCCAAGTTCGAAATAGCAAAGTGACCTTATCTGGCAGCGAAACTATCCCACACCGGAGCTGGCGCGGACCGAGGCAAGGTCACTTT